>Ga0209542_10002622_pt1 | contig 39874 bp, 36 predicted proteins | sample RifCSPhighO2_01_FD_184028 | JGI IMG/M metagenome (GOLD analysis project Ga0209542, IMG submission 184028) | Soil microbial communities from Rifle, Colorado - Rifle CSP2_plank highO2_0.1 (SPAdes) (version 2) | ecosystem: Environmental > Terrestrial > Deep subsurface > Rock core/Sediment ... | reverse complement strand
GAATTTAACAAATGCGTTAATGCTTTAACTCGTTAATTTAATAATTTCTTACTAGTGATATAATATCATTTAATGTTATCACTGTCAACCTGCCACCTGTGGATAACTTAATCCGCAAAACCATCCCCCGCTTGCCTTTTCCGGACATTTTCTTTAGTATGTATTTACAAAATACAAGGAGGGCTAAGTTAAAAACACTTAGCTTTTTTGTTCCTTGAAAACTTTTACTATAGGGGAGGGATCTAAATGAAAGCAAAAAGCGAAATCATAAAGGAATTAAAGGAATTACTGGATATTTTACGGGGTTCTGAAGCATCTACTGTGCTGGAAATGATCCAAAATATTTGCAGCATACCCAGTGATAATGCCTGCTGGATCAATGGCGAAAAATGTCCTTATGGTGACCCTGGCGGAAGAATTGACCATGCACCGATCAGGTGGTGCTCAAACTGCCAAAAGCTGAATGATAATTCTTGGATGATAGAAAACTTGTTATCTGAAGGCGCAATTAAAGAAATAGCAGAAGAAACTATCACAAACAGTATAGAGGAAGAAATAAATGAAAAAACAGAGACTTTGATGGAAGTATTGCAGGGCTTGGCTGACGAGAAAAATGCAAAAGTAATAATCAAGGATTTCATCAAGGTAATTGGCAAGGAACTGAATTTAGATAAGATCGAAGTTCTGACCCAAAAGAAATTGAAAGAAATTTTTAGTTAGAAGATTGAAAGATGAAAGAGAATCTGAAAACAAACTTTAATGAATGAAAGGAGAACGGTATGTACAAAAAAGGAACACTGAATGCTGAAGGTAAAACGAAAAGGATTCACAATGAGGAAACGCGACAGGATATCGTACTTGTCGCAAATAAAAACGACATTACCGCGTTTGACGACAAAAAATTCACAAAGCAGTTCGGAAGCAAGGGACTGTGCGCGACAACCACAACCTGCAAAGTTTTCGAACTTCTGCAAAATGCGGGAATTCCAGTTGCCTATGTTGAACAGATTGGACCGCTTGAATTCGTGGCTAAAAAATGCAAAATGATTCCGCTTGAAGTTGTCGTCCGGCGCTACGCGGTTGGGAGTTACCTTAAACGCCACCCGGAATTGAAAAGAGTCGGGACCATTCCTCACCGCTTCCACCGCTTGGTTTTTGAATTATTTTTGAAGACCACTGGCGGAAAGATATTGACTCTCGATGGAAGCATATGCGGAGAAACTCCCGTTGATCCGGAAACAAACAAGCATATTGAAGATCCTCTTATCAGCAATCCTGATGAAGATGTCTGGAATCTCCGGCACCCAAAATATCCTCAATGGGACGAACGTTCAAGATTGAATTGCCAGGTTTTCAGGCAAGATATTCTTCCTGATCCCGACAATCATAATAAAGAAACCTTGATAAAAGAAGTTGAAGAAATCACTCGTAAGGCATTTTTCGTTTTGGAAGGAGCGTTCGCGACACTGGGCCACCACCTTATTGATTTCAAGATTGAATTTGGATTTACCCAAACAGGAAAACTAGTTGTGGCGGATGTCATTGATAACGACAGCTGGCGCCTCTGCGATCAGGAGTGGGTGGAAATGAGCAAAGAGTCATTCCGCCAGGGCAAAGAATTAAGCGAGGTGGAAAGAAATTACGGAATAGTAACTGAACTGGTCAAGCAATTTAGAGTTCCAAGTCAAACCATAGTTTTATGGGGCGGTTCAAAAAGCGACGGGGACGAATTTCCAGAAATTCCAGAGATTGCCGGGATCAATAATGATGAGGTTTACAAATCTGGACACAAAGCACCATGCGGCTCCGCGGAGGAGCTGGAAGCAATTATGGCAGAATACCCGGAAGGCGGAGTAATTATTGCTTTGGTAGGAAAAAGCAATGGACTTGGTCCCACGCTTTCGGCTCGAACAAGTTGGCCGGTAATTTCCGTGCCGCTTACCGCCAAGAAACGGCCGCACGATGTCTGGAGTAGTTTGGAAATGCCAAGCCAAGTGCCAAATATGACGATACTTTCACCGGAAAACGCAGTGCTGGCAGCGTTGAATATCTTGGCGCAAAAAAACTCAGTGGCTTATATGCATCGGCAATATGCCATCGAGGAATTAGACCAGTAATTTTAAGCCCGCCGCGAAACCTAACGGATCCGCGGCGGTTTTTTAAAAGGACCGGGAATTTTTGCAAAATTGACAAATCATTATTTATGTGATAATATTTAAAACCGCGAATTAACATTTTAAAATTTGAAAAATAAGGAGAAAAACAAATGGGAGCCGGACCAGAAAGGCATCACAGGATTGATTTACTGAACGATTTAAAAAATTTGTATGACTTAATAGGAAGGAGGCCTAAATCTTCAGATATTGATTTTTTTCACGAGAAAGGTTTATGCGTCACCAGCCAGAGATACCGAGACAGATTCGGCAGCATAAAAAACGCCGTGGATGAAATGGAAAAAGAATTTGGCTGTAAAAAACAGGAGCAATTATTTTAGACATTAGAAAAAGCTTGGATAAAATCCAAGCTTTTTTTACTATAGGACTTACGAGTTTGCAGACATCCGATGTCTTTCGGCTGTTATGGTCGCGAGACATCGGATGTCCAAAAAGGCAAACGCGTAAGTCCTGACTTAAAATTAATCTATTTCCGGAATCCCGTTCCCGCCGGAATGAGCCGGCCGATGATGACATTTTCCTTGAGCCCGCGGAGCTTGTCTTCCTTGACTGCCACTGCGGCGCTGATGAGGACTCGCGCGGTTTCCTGAAACGACGCCGCCGAAAGGAACGACTCGGTGGAAAGCGCCACTTTGGTGATACCCAGGATAAGTTTTTCGCCGGTGGCCGGTTTTCCTCCCGCTTTTTTCGCTTCTTTGTTGGCTTCGATAAATTGGTCTTTTTCCACAATGTCGCGCGGCAAAAGATCGGTGTCCCCCGGTTCGATGATTCTTATGCGGCTCAACATCTGCTTGATAATTACTTCAATGTGTTTGTCGTTGATTCCTTCTCCCTGGGAAGCGTAAATTTCCTGAATTTCCCTGACAATATAGCGATGGACTTCTTCCTGTCCCATCACGTGATAAAGTTTCTTGAGATCAATATGCCCTTCATTAAGAATCGTCCCTTTGGCGATTTTCTGCCCGGCGGAAATTTTGAGCGTCGCGTTGGCCGGGAGCTGATATTCTTTAATTGACTTATCCTCCTCGGATTCAATACTGACCACGACAAATTTCGCTCCATCATTGGCTATTTCGACAATTTGCCCGTCAAATTCAGAAATCTGGGCTTCACCCTTCGGCGGTCGGGCTTCAAAAATTTCCTCCACCCGCGGAAGCCCCTGCGTAATGTCGGTTCCGGCTACTCCTCCGATATGGAAAGTTCTCATAGTAAGCTGCGTTCCGGGCTCTCCGATTGCCTGGGCGGCTACGATTCCCACTGCCTGGCCAATTTTCACTAATTCATTTTTCCCGAGATCCACTCCGTAACATTTCTGGCATACTCCTCTTTCGGTTTTACATTTAACGACGCTTCTGATTTTTACCTTGCCTATTCCCAAATCTTCAATTTTTTTGGCTTGAACCCTGCTTATCAGTTCGTCTTTTTTTACCACGGTCTTTTTCGTCTTTGGATTTATTAAGTCCTCGACTGTATATCTCCCCTCGACGCGGCTGGCAAATCCTTGGCCGATTTTATCCGAGTCATCCCGGTAGAGAAAAATCCCTTCTTTATCCTTGCAATCGTGGGCGCAAATAATCACATCCTGGGAAACATCCACCAGGCGGCGGGTAAGATAACCGGCGGTCGCGGTCCGAAGGGCGGTATCAGCCATTCCTTTCCTAGCGCCGTGGGTGGAAATAAAATATTCCAAAACATTAAATCCCTCTTTGAAGGAACTTTTCACCGGGAGTTCGATTGTTTCCCCCGTCGGCCCGGCCATAAGGCCTTTTATGCCCGTCATCTGCACGACAACCGACTCGCTGCCGCGGGCCTTGGAGTTGATCATCGCGAAAACCGGCCCTTCTTTGTCCAAGGAACTGCGAACGGCTTCAGTAATATTATTTTTAGCCCGGTTCCAGACATCTATCACCCGGCTTCTTCTTTCCTCGTTAGTTAAAAATCCCATATCATATTGTTTTCTGACGGTTTCAATTTCCTTTTCAGCATCGGCCATGATTTCAGTTTTTTTAATTGGAACGATAAGATCGTTCATGCCCCAGCTTATTCCTGATTTGGTCACTGCTTCAAATCCTAATTCCTTTATTTTATCAACGAACAGAGCGGTTTCTTCCTGCCCTTTTGATTCCAATATTTTGGCCACCAATTGCTTCAGTTCTTTTTTTGTCATCTCTTCATTAAGAAAACGGAGATCATCAGGCAAAATATCATTAAGCATAATGCGGCCAGCCGAGGTTTCAAAAATTTTTCCTTCATAACTTAGTTTTATTTTCGTGTTTATCGCGATTATTTTTTCATGGCAGGCAAGTATCGCCTCATTAAAGGAGCTGAATATCTTACCCTCGCCCTTCTGCCCGTTTTTTATGTGGGTAAGATAATATATTCCCAGCACTATGTCTTGGGTGGGGGTAGTGATTGGCTCGCCGCTGGCGGGCTTGAGAAGATTTCTTGAAGCCAGCATTATGCCGGAACTTTCTTCCCTGGCTTGCGCGGTGAGGGGAACATGAACCGCCATCTGGTCTCCGTCAAAATCAGCGTTGAAAGCCGCGCAGACCATCGGATGAACTTGGATCGCCTTTCCTTCAATCAGCACCGGCTGAAACGCCTGGATGGAAAGCCGGTGGAGAGTCGGCGCGCGATTAAGAAGAACATAGTGATGCTCAATTATCTCATCCAAAATTTCATAGGCCTCTTCCGCTTCCGCGTCAATCATTCTTCCGGCAGTCCGCACATTGTAAGCATATTCTTTTTCAATCAGCTTATTAATAATGAATGGGCGAAAAAGTTCCAGCGCCATTTTTTTGGGAAGCCCGCATTGGTGGAGTTTCAACGTTGGCCCGACGACAATAACGCTTCTTCCGGAATAATCAACTCTCTTTCCCAAGAGATTCTGCCTGAACCGCCCTTGCTTTCCCTTTAGCGAATCCGCTAAAGACCGAAGCGGCCTTCTTTGGCCGGTAGACGCGGCAACGGAGGTTTGCCCTCTTCTCGCGCTGTTATCAAACAACGCGTCTACCGCCTCCTGAAGCATTCTCTTTTCGTTTCTGGTTATCACTTCTGGAGCGCCTAATTCAATAAGTTTTTTCAGGCGATTGTTTCTGTTTATTATTCTTCTATAAAGGTCGTTTAGATCGGAAGTGGCAAATCTTCCCCCATCAAGCGCGACCATCGGGCGAAGATCGGGCGGAACAACCGGAATGACAGTGGGTAGCATCCAGGATGGTTTCAGCCCTGATTTTTTAAAGCCCTGCAACAGTTTCAGGCGCTTGATTAATTTTTTCCTATCGGTCAGATTATCCGACTCAATATCCTTTCTGATGCTTTTTATTTCAGCGTCCATATTCATCTTTTCCAGCATTTTTCGTATTGCTTCCGCTCCGATTCCGGCTGAAAAAACCTGACCGAATTTAGTTGAAAGATTGAAATACTCAAGCTCTGATAATGTCTGGAGAAGTTCCAGATTTTTTATTTCCTCTTTCGTATCGCGATAATCATTCTTCAACTCTTCCCAGAGTTTTTCTTTTATGTCGTCCGCTTCCGCTTTTCCTTTTATTTCTTTTTGCTTTGATTTATATTCCGCGTCCAGCTGGCCAAGCGCTTTTTGTTTCGCGCTTTCATCAACTTCGGTAATAACATATGAGGAAAAATAAATGACTTTTTCCAGGGCCTGAAGCGAGATCCCCAAGACCAACCCTATTTTTGAAGGCACGCCCCGCAAAAACCATATATGGGAAACTGGAACGATTAATTGGATGTGCCCCATTCTTTCGCGCCGGACAATAGACCGGGTCACTTCCACTCCGCATTTGTCGCAGACAATTCCTTTATACCGGATCCTTTTGTATTTGCCGCAGTAACATTCCCAGTCCTTTGAAGGGCCAAAAATTTTTTCGCAAAAAAGTCCGTCTTTTTCATAGCGTTGGGTCCGGTAGTTGATTGTCTCCGGCTTAGTAACTTCGCCGTGCGACCACTCCAAAATTTCTTCCGGACTGGCCAGTTTCAGGCGAACACTGCTAAAATCGCTGACTTTTGTTATATTTTCCATTTATAAAACCTGATATTTTAATTATTAAAAAAATTATTATAAATTACTGAATAATTTAACAGGCGAATAACCGCCTGAATGGCGCGGAAAGATAAATTATTAAGTAGTTTTATATTTCTTCCTTATCTTTTTTTTCATCGGTTTTGGCCCCTACTAACTCTATGTTAAGGCATAAGCCCTTGAGTTCGTTTACCAGCACATTGAATGACGCCGGAATATTGGGGCTTCGGATTGGTTCGCCTTTTATAATCGATTCATAGGCCTTCGATCTTCCCATAACATCATCTGATTTTATCGTAAGCATTTCCTGAAGAGTATAAGCGGCGCCATATCCCTCCAGCGCCCAGACCTCCATTTCCCCGAAGCGCTGGCCTCCAAACTGGGCTTTTCCGCCTAACGGCTGCTGGGTAATAAGCGAATAAGGCCCGATAGATCTCATGTGAATTTTGTCTTCAACCAGATGGTTAAGTTTCATGATATACATGATTCCGACAGTTGATTCATTGTCAAAATATTCTCCGGTCTTACCGTTTATCAGGCGAATTTTTCCTTTTTCCGGGAGTCCCGCTTTTTTAAGTTCATTTTTTATGTCATCCTCACTCACTCCGTCCAAGGCGGGACTGGCCGCTTTATAGCCAAGTTTGGTTGCCGCCCAACCCAAATGAGTTTCCAAAATCTGTCCGATATTCATACGACTGGCAACGCCTAAAGGATTTAGTATGACATCCACCGGCGTTCCGTCCGGAAGGTAGGGCATATCTTCAATAGGCGCGATTCTGGAAATTACTCCTTTATTTCCGTGCCGGCCCGCCAGTTTGTCTCCCACGGATATTTTTCGCAGCTGCGCGACCGACACCTGAATCTGCTGAATAACTCCAGTCGCCAGTTTATCGCCTTGTTCTCTTGAAAAAATTTTTATGTCCACGACTTTTCCGTGCTCGCCATGGGGAAGATACAGGGAAGAGTCCTTGACGTCCCTTGATTTTTCCCCAAATATCGCTCTAAGCAGCCGCTCCTCCGCGGTCAGATCGCCTTCGCCTTTCGGCGTTATTTTTCCAACCAATATGTCCCCCGAGGAGACTTCCGCTCCTATTCTTATAATTCCCGTTTCATCAAGATTTTTCAGCCGTTCCTCGCCAATATTGGGAATATCCCGGGTGATTACCTCCGGACCAAGTTTCGTATCGCGGACATCTATTGAAAAGTCCTCTATGTGCACTGAACTATATCGGTCATCATGAAGCAACTTTTCGGAAATTATAATCGCGTCTTCAAAATTATATCCCTCCCAGGGAATAAACGTCACTAAAACATTCTGCCCCAGCGCCAGTTCGCCGAAATCGGTTGAAGCCCCATCAGCCAGAAGCTGCCCTTTTTTTACCATTTCCCCTTTAATCGCTCGGGGAACCTGGTTCATACTGGTAAAAGCATTGGATTTGGCAAAACTCTGCAGCTGGTATTCCCGGTTATAATATTCTTTTTTTGATCCAGCCGGGGCTTTTTCGCGGATTATTACATGGGTAGCGTCTACTTCCGCTACTTCTCCGTCATTTACGGCTAGCACGACTTGTCCGGAATCCGATGCCGCTTTGTCTTCTATTCCCGTCCCGACAATCGGGGACTGGGGAACAACGCAGGAAACAGCTTGTCTTTGCATATTTGATCCCATCAGCGCCCGGTTGGCATCATTATGTTCCAAAAAAGGAATAAGAGAAGTAGCCACGGATATGCATTGTTTTGCCGATACGTCAATATAATCAAGTTTTGACGCTTCAATCATTGAAGGACTGCCACCCACCCTGGCCTCAACCATATCTTCCATTATATTTCTATTTTCGTCGGACTTCACGCCGGCATGGGCAATGTTTTTCCTGTCTTCCACGGTCGCGTCGATGTACTCAATTTCATCGGTTATGAATGGCTTTACTTTTATAGTCCTTTTCTTTTCCTGAACAATTTTTTTGGCTGTTTCATTGCTAATGGATGTTCCTTCATTAATTCCGCCCGCGTTTTCCGCCAATATTCTTCCAATTAATTCATCAGGAGTATTTTTTACTTCCTGGGAAATTTTAAGATACGGCGTTTCCAAAAAACCATACTCATTAATTCTGGCGTAAGTCGCCATATGCCCTACCAGCCCGATATTGGGTCCTTCAGGGGTCTGCACCGGACAAATCCTCCCGTAGTGGGAACGATGAACATCCCGGACTTCAAAACCGGCGCGCTCGCGCGTAAGCCCACCCGGTCCCATTGCCGAAAGGCGCCTTTTATGTTCCAGCTCGGCCAAAGGATTCACCTGATCCATGAATTGCGAAAGCTGGGAACTGGAGAAAAATTCCTTGATAGCCGCGGCGATAGGCCGGGAATTAATCAGCTGTCCCGGAACAACGGTGGCAATATCGCAGGTACTCATCCGATCCTTGATATTGCGCGCCATTCTGGCCATTCCCACCCGCAATTTATTCTGCACCAGTTCTCCCACGCCTCTCACTCTGCGGTTTCCTAAATGATCGATATCATCCGATTGAGCCAGCGGATTATTGTTAAGTTTTATTATTTCCTTAATTATCAATATCAAATCTTCCACGATAAGAACCCTGTTTTTCTCGTCATTAGGCCTTTCCACATCCAGCCGTTTGTTGAGCCGGTATCTTCCCACCTTCCCAAAATCATATCTATCAAAATTAAAAAACATTGAATCAACCATCTGTTTGGCATTTTCTATCGTCGCCATATCGCCCGGCCGGATTTTTTTATAAACATCGATATATCCTTCACCTTGATTTTTTGAGGGATCTTTCGCCAGCGTCGATTCTATGAATTTCATATCCCCTTTATCAATGTCAGAAAACGCCTTAATGATTTTTTCATTGGTTGAATATCCAAAAGCCCGCAGCAGCGCGGTTATGGGAATCTTTCTTTTTCTGTCAATTTTTACTGAAATTACCCCGTCAAGATCCGTGTCTATTTCCAGCCAGGCTCCGCGGTTAGGAATTACTTTCGCGCCGAAAAGTTTTCTTCCCTTCTGATACTCCATAGTAAAAAATACGCCGGGACTCCTGATAAGCTGGCTGATGACCACTCTTTCCACTCCATTAATCACAAAAGTTCCGCGATCGGTCATTATCGGAAAGTCGCCCAGATATATTTCCTGTTCTTTTATTTCCCCAGTGACTTTAATGACCAGTTTGGCCTTTGCCCGAAGCGGCGCTTCAAAAGATATATTTTTATTATTAGCGGCAATCTCGTCATATTTCGGCTCGTCCAGATAATAATTTGAGATTGTAAGTTCCAAATCCTTGCCGGTAAAATCCTTGATCGGATTAACCTCATCCAGCAGTTCCTTGAATCCTTTTTTCAAAAACCATTCATATGAATTTTTCTGCGCTTCAATAAGATTAGGAAGCGACACCATCAGGTGCTTCCGGAAAAATTTTCGCTTGGATAGCGAAGAAGAGAAACTGAAGGAATCTTTCACCTTCAGGGTTTTTGCGTTACTAAGCATAAAAACACTTCTCATCAGAATTCCCGGTTCCGTTTATTTTCTTGGAAACCGGAAGTCATTCTTAATGAGTTTATATTAAAAGTATTTAGTTTTCCGCGTTATTTAAAGCCATTCCCCCTTGACCTAAAAACACGCTGTTGTTATTTAATTTTACTGACAAATAAAATAATTTACTTTTTTATGCTACATCTGTAAGATACCGTCATTTTCTCCCATTGACATGTGTTAAGCATTATACCAGCTATCTCAAAATCGCGCAATAAGTCGGCTACTTTTTGATTTCTTATTTCGGATACTATCACAAAAGGCGCTATTCTGTCAAGTTTGGCTTATTCCAGCCATTTTTTTTATGTTAATAAAATGTTTAGTATTTTTGGAGTATCATAATATAACAACTTATCCACAGCGCCCTCTTAAGGGAATCTTAATGGCTAAATTTAAAATTTTAAATGAAGTCCAAATTTATCAATTTTAAAATTCAGTAATTTAATATTGATTTGAAATCTAAAATTTAAAATTAAAAATTCCGGATATTAGCCCAGTTAAAAATCTTTTCCGCTGTTTTCGCTATCCGATAGGTAGTAATCGACTTTTCGGCGTCAACCTCGGATTTTATTCTTTTAATATCTTCCGGTTTAAAATTATTGCGCTTAAGCAATTTATCAATTTCCGGCAATAATTTTTCCGATAATTGGTATTCGCCTTCAAAACTGGTTTCATCAACAACCTTTCTTTTGTCTTGCAAAATCAATCTTACAATTTTATTCTCGATTTTAATTAAAATTTCCATATTTTTTTATTCCCCCTTCTCCCCTCGGGAGAAGGTGTCCATAGGACGGATGAGGGATTGGTTAGTGATGTCAGTCCTTTTGAATTATTCTAATGTTTATGCGAGTTATGGAGCTTATTCACAATTTTATTGCTCCAGTAAAAGGAATTGATGGGAGAATTCGTAATTTCGTATTAATTCGTAATTTGTAGGGGGTTAAAATTCCAGGGATCATCTTTGCGGCCGGGAGCGATTTGATTGTGCCCTAAAACATACTTTATTTCGTATTTATCTTTAAGATCCTTTAGCAGCTTATTTAGGGAATTATACTGCGCGTCGGTAAATTTATCCTCTTTGGTATTCATCAGCTCTATGCCAATGGAAAAATTATTGACATTGCTCCTTCCGTCCGGCGTCTGGCTTTCGCCCGCGTGATAAGCGATATTTTTTTCATCCACTAATTTATAAATATTTCCTTTCCGGTCAATAAGATAATGGGGCGCCACGCCGTAGTCCTTATATTCTTTAACAAGCTTGTCTACATCATAAGCATCCCCGCCTAAAGCATTATAGGAAGAATGGATTATAATGGTATCAATACTCCTGCCTTCCGCCTTTTCATATCCCCAGAAAACATATTTACCGGTAATTTTCAATTTGTCATTATTTTCTTGTTTATCGGTAGTATTAATTTTCTCCTTTTTATTTTCTTCGGTATTATTTATTTCGGTGAAATCTTTTTTTAAATCGGGAGTTTGGACTTCTTGAGAAATTTCTGCTGTATTATCGCTAGAATTTTCCACTTCATCGGCAGCAGGTTCTAAAACAGTATTCAGGTTTACTATTTTTATTGTCTTTGAACCAAAAGGGAAAATAAATAAAAACACGCCGACCACGGCCGCAAAAATAGCTAAAACCAAAAATAACTTAACTTTTCCCATAACTACTTCATTATAGAAAAAATAAAAAAGCCGCGCAAAGCCGGCTTCTTAATTTGCAAAATACCTATAAACATTCTCCTCCAAATTTGCATCCGCCGCTTGAGCAGATGGCGTTTCCCGGACCGTTGCAAAAAGTAAAATTAGCGCAATTGAGGGTAAAATTCCAGTTTTCATTATCGCCGTTAAACACCGTCCATTTGGCGTCGCTGGAGTTGGGACCGCAAGCGGAAATAGCCGGCCAAGTATAATCGCCCTTACTGCACATTTTTTCCCCGCTGTTGCCTGACAAAATCGTTCCTCCATCATCCCGGCATATAATCCCAGAAGGCATTGCTGAACTCATGCTGGATTTTATATATGCTTTATTGGCTTTTGCCCTTGACCCGGTAACGCCCTTTTCAATATTTTTTATGGCCTCTTCCGCCCGGTTTTTTTCCTCCGCCGGGAGCTCTTCGATATTAAGATAAAGATTTCCTTTCATAAATTTTTCACCAAAAGAATTCTGACCGCCGATAAGCCGGATGGTGCGGATAACCGCTCCGACGGCGAAAAACTCATCGCTTCTTTCAATATCGATTTCATCTTTCAAGTAGTGGTTGAAATAATAACTGACCGCACCCCAAAAACCCTTGGTATTGATAAATGACCTTCCTATACCTTCCTCATCCCAGTGGGAGGCCACTTGCTGGAAAAATTTATTATTCGCCAGTTTAGGTTCCGAATTATTTTTTAATTCTCTCATTAACGCCTGCGTCGCGGCAAAATGCGAACCCAATATGAATGTTTTGTCCAGTATGGCGTAATCGAAAGAGATTTCAGCGCCCGGAAATTTGTAGGAATATATTTTCCCTTCAGAAGTGTCAGTTTCGGTAATGGCCGAATTCAGGATTTCCTCCGCTCTTTTTTTCTGCTCTTCCATTTTTTTCTTATATTCCGGAGTGCAGTAATAGGCAGTATACTTTTTTGTGTCTGGATTATTGCAGTCAATTTCTTTATAATAATTAAGGGAATAATTGTAAGTGGCATAATACTGATTTTTGGCATAATCAATTATTTTTTTCATCGTATCAAACATAGCGCCCGGATTGTCAATATCGGCAAGAAATACGTGCTTGGGCTCGGTTCCGCTGAAAGTAAACATTACATATGAGACATTCCCGACGAATTGATCTATGATGTCCGTTTCAATATTTATTCCCGCACCAGACGAGATGTCGTCAAGTCCTTCGTTCCACTCCTGCAATCCTTCCTGGGTTAAGTTTCCCCGCTTAAAGTTGTAATACAGCTTTTTGAAATTAACGTACTCCGCGAAAACATCGGCCCATTGCCCTTCAATTTTTTCGGGGATTTTTCCGGCGAATCCATCCGCGTAGGAATAATTTTTTATGTCTCCTAAGTCCAGTTGATTGGAAATATTTTTGAATGATACGCCATCTTTGCTCAATTTGACGGAATAGCCCGCAATAAGATTGTCCGGGTATTTTATGATGCTGTCGCTCATTTTCGGACAATATCCTCCTTTATCGCATCCTTTATTTTCTTTTTCAAAAAGCTTTTTAGTTTCAATGTTATAATAGAACATCAGGAGATTATCATCCTGACTGCCTATTTTCCCGAAAATCCTCAGAAAATTTTCATCGTTGGCCAGTGATTTGTTTTCTTTTTTGGAAAATATATTTTTCAAAGCGTTTTGCCTGCTCTTTCGGTCAATGAGGTCGAGCATAATATCTTGGTTGTTTGTGGCCACCCAATTTTTCCCCAGTATCGCGTTATACATGCTTCCCGCATTGAAAAATTTTGCCAGTTCATTGCTTTCATCAACTTTGGAATTTTTCCGCTTGACTTCAAAAAACTTATAGCCGTTGTATTCGTGCTGAATAATTTCATAATCGGCGTTTTTTTTCATTTTATCCATTACTCTTTTGGCTTCCTTGAGATCCCTTACCTCGGCGGCGACCATGAAATCCAAGGGTTTGATTTCTTCCTTTTTGTCGTCAATAGCGCTGAATGCTTGTTTCATTTCTCCCAGAACTTTCGGCATCTGATTATTTTCCAACCCTGGTTCAAGCGCCAGATATTTTTTTAAATAATCATCTTTCGCGGCGATAGCCGACTCCTTGATCTTGCCGCGATAAAAAACGAAATTATTTCCTATTCCTCTTCCTAGAGGAATTATGTCCGGTATAATCACATAAGCCCTTTCTCCCAGGATTGCTTTTATGTCTTTTTCAAAGTCGAGATTCAGCTCGTTCAATTTTTTCTGCATCGATTCCGACATATTTTTCTGCCCTTTTTCTTTTTCCATTTTTTCTTTCATTATCTCGTAGCCCGGAAATTTTTTCATATTTTCCTCCAAAAGCTGGAATTGGCTGGAATTGGGGTCTATCGTTATCCGCATCACAAAATCTGAGTCAGAAGGGAGTATCTGTTCAATTGCCACTTTTTTGAAATATTTTTCATAAAACGAAAATCCCCAAATGCCTCCGCCTATCAAAAAAACAGGAACAGCCGCGATAGCTGTCCATTTAAGTATGGTCATTATTTTATTTTTTTTGGGCTGGAAATCGCCCTGTATGATTGGAATATTCGAAGAACTGATTTGAGGCGAAGAATTTGGATTTTCTCCTACCACATTCATTTCCAATATTTTTCCCTCTTTCTTTTCCGGTGCTCCGCTTTGAGCCGCGGCAAATGGAGGATTTACCACATTGGAATTGCCTTCAATTCCCATCGAATCCATCCGATTAGGAGATTCGTTTTGATTTTCATTTCCCATTTTTTTGTTTGTGTATATTTTTCCCCTATTGCCATTTTAACATAATGAAATAAAAAAACAAAACAAGGTTTAACACAACCTCGTTTGTATTTCAATCTTAATAAAATATAGGGCTTTATTTCACTTCATACTGCAAGTTCATCTCGATTATGATTTCCTGCGTGCCGGTGGGAATTTGGGGAGCCGGAGCAACCGCTTTTTCCGCCACTCCGCCGGCGCCGAACCCGCTGGCGTAATTTTGCGCGTCCGGCGACTGGATTATATTCTCATACCAGCCGGTGACTTTTTTGAGTTTCACTCCGGCCGCTTTGGCTAGATCGCCTGATTTCGCTTTGGCGTCCGCGATGGCTTTGAGTCGCGCTTGCTGTTTGAGATTATTGATGTCCGAAACGTCAAAACGGACGCTCAAAACCTGATTGGTCCCGGCTTTGCCGGCTTCCGCAATCACTTTGCCGATTAAATCTGGGTTATCCTTGATATTTTTGATTTTCACTAAAAGTTGCTGGTCGGCGCCGTATCCGGAAAGGCGGGATATTCCGTCAAGGTAATCGTGCTGCGGAAAGAGGGAATAATTCTGCGTAGCGATGTCTTCTTTTTTGATGCCCACCGCCTTGATCGCTGGAATTATTTTCCCCATTTTTTCATTAATTTGGCGCAGCGCCTCTTCGGCCGTTGGAGCTTTTTCAATATGAACTCCCAGAACGACATTGGCCATATCCGGCTGATAGGCCACTTTTCCCTGTCCGGTCACGGCCACCTGATTTTGCGGCTGACTCACGATCCTTTCCCGGAGAACGGAAACAATCACAATCGCGCCTAAAACAATGACTCCCAAAAGCGTGATAATGAATTTGGGGCTTTTATATTGGCTTAGCAAATTGTTGTTTCCATCCATAATTTTGGTTTAATAATTATGATTATACCGCATAATACAAAACTGGCAATAAATGATTTCTATGAGCTGTTTTTATGCGGAAGCTCGAAATTTACCGTCGAAGAATTTTTTACCCTGTAGCCAAATATAAAACATTTGTACTTTGAGGTATGCTAATTTCATTAGCACGCGCCTAAATACTTATTAACTTTTTTAAAATGTCTAAATCTTTATCTGTATTCTCAAGTTTTGTTTTTTTGTCTTTATCTTCCTCTAATACTTGTTTATGGCGTAATTTAGCACAATATAGTGATTGCAAGTCAACAACAGATAAATTTATCCCATTAAATTCTCTTTCTTCTATTTTATTAAACTTAAATTTTCCGTCAGCTAAATTAATCTCACTATCAGTGGTCAAAAATAATAATTCAATTGCTATATTATCAATTTTTAAATATCCTCTTTTTCTTCCATTTCTATATTTAAAACATACTTCATAATTTTTGAACAAATTAATAATTTTTTCTACATCATCTTCAATGATAATATCAATATCCTCGCATTCGCGATAAAATTTCCTATTATATATAGCAACTGCCACACTTCCAAAAATTGCCCATTTTAATTTACCTCTTAACAACTCATTAACTTTTATTAACACTTCTTTCATTTTTTATTGACTGCCAAAATCGCTGTTGTCGCACTAATCTAACTCTTTTTGCATATTCCTGGGATGCTTCAAGTTTGACAGAAAAATCAATTATTTCCCACTCTTTTTTATCTAACCTATTATGATCAAATAAGTGGTGATGTAATGGACATAAATACAAATAATTTTTTTCGTCGCTGGGACCACTGACATTTTTAGGTATTATATGACAGTAGTGTGTGATTCTTTTTTCACCACAAATTTCACAAGGTTTATAATTATTGCTGTATGACCTCGCTTGTTTTTCTAAAAAATTTTTTATAGAAGGAGTAGTAGTTTGCAGTGGTATTTTTATTCCAAATTTAGTTTCAAGTTTTTTAGACCCTATCCAAGAATTTAACAATGCTACTGTCCTATTTCTAAGATCTATAAGATTATTATGAGTTTTCAAATCCAGGTTGTGCTTTTTAATAAAACTCGAAAATAAATCATGCAGGGCTTTACGAAACTCAAAAGTATTGTGATAAAACTTTCCGTATAGATATTTATTCTTTTTTATAACTTTAAGTTTGGCCACTTTAAATAAAAACTACTATAAATTACAATGCCCAGTCAAGGACGGTCCTCGACTAACTCCCGCAAAAAATCGAAGATTTTTTTGAGCGGGTGAGCGGGTGAGGGGAATCGAACCCCTGGCATCAGCTTGGAAAGCTGAGGTATTGCCATTATACGACACCCGCCTTTGCTTTATAAAATTTTCACTTTATAACTTTTAACTCTTCCCATTATACCCAAAAATCATTTCTTGTCCAGATTTAGCCCATTTTTATTCAGAAAATTCATAAAGTTACCAGTTCTATTTTTCTTAAAACTATTTTTTATTGCTATAGCAATAAAAAATAGTTTTAAGATTCTAAGATTTATTGATTTTGAAAAATTCTTTTACTATCTTGTCGTTTTCTATTTCCGAAGCAATAATAATTTTCATTTCCTCGGAACTTAATGCGAAAAAATTCCTGATTAATTCGACCTCCCTTTTGAATTCATACGGACACACCCAAACGCTTTTTTGTAATTTAAAAAAATTTAATTCCTTGAGTTTTCCACGCAGGGCTTCTCTTTTTATTTTGTGCTCGTCCGGAATATCAAATATGATAATCCTCCATTTTTTGTCCCATTTTTTTGGCTTTTTTATTTTGAGATTGTCAATCTGATATTTCTTCGCTAATTTTCTGCCTTTCTCTGAAAGATGAACATATAATTGTTTTCCCCGGTATTCCATTTTTATCAGCCCCTTTTTTCTAAGATGATAGAAAGTATCATAAAACTTCTTTCGATTATTTCTTTCTAATTTAACAGAGGATTTTTTTATAATCTTTGGCAGTAGATAATAGGCAAAAAATGGCAAAGCCACCAAAGCCACTATACCCCCGCTAATCGCCAGTAGAATATTTTTAGTCGTCTCATCTCCTAATTTTTTTCTCATGTTTCAAATTATAACGCAAAGCATAAAATTTAGCAACTATTTTTTTATGCTATAGCAAGAAAAAATAGTATTTTAAAAAAGATGAGTTATTGGAAAAATCCCCAGTACGGGGATTTTCCATTCACAAAAAGAGAATTGACATATCTTTTAAGATTTCCACAATCCATGGATATTGCAATAAGCGCGGGCAACGATTTTTTCCGCCTTGGTTCCAAACTCCGCTTCCGGCGCGTCGCCCGGCTTCAAGTACTTCCGGCAGGACTTTCCCTCCCCTTCCGGCCAAATTTCAATCCATTCAATATAGTGCTTTTCTTCCATTGGATGGGGAACAGAGCCAATTTTGACTTCTATACCGTTTTCAGTTCTCTCAATTATCGGCACATGCTTTTCTTTTCCTTCCGACTCAATTCCTTTTTCAACTAATAATTCCATCGGCTCTCCGCAGCAAACCAGCGGTCCTCCTCCGACATACAAAACTTCGATAATATTCCCGCAGATGTTGCATTTTTGGATTTCTCCTCTTGTTTTCGCGTTCGCCATAAATTTATTTTTAATAATTACATATTATATTATACACCACTTTGAAGATTATATTGCGCAATTTATTGACATATTGAATATGATATCACATTATACTTAATACATACTTCATAATTCATTATTCATGCCTCATAATTCATACATTCTCATCCGCTACGGGGAAATCGCCCTGAAAGGCGGCAACCGCAGATTTTTTGAAGAAAAACTGATAGCCAATATCAAGGAGAAATTAAATCGGGAACTGCCGGAAAGTTTTGAATTTGTCCGCAGAATTTCCGGACGGATATTGATAAAAATAAAAGGAAATATTCCTAATTCCAAATTCCTAATTCTTAATTCTATATTTGGCATTCACAGCTTATCTTTCGCTTCCGAATCCAGCCAGGATATTAATAAACTAAAGAAGGACTGCTGGAATTTGATGAAAGAAAAATTTTCCGCCAAAGGCGGATCCGCCTCAGGCGGAAAAACTTTCAGAATCACCGCCCAAAGGTCAAATAAAAATTATCCGCTCATTTCGCAGGAAATAAATGAAAAAATAGGAAAGTATATTTTAACTAAACTTAGACATCGGATGTCTAAGTCAAAGGTTTGCGTAAAATTAACCGATCCGGACATTAATTGCCATATCGAAATCATCGAAAAATGCGCATTTATATATTTGGAAAAAATTCCGGGTCCCGGCGGCATGCCGGTTGGCACCGGAGGAAAAGCGCTCGCGCTGCTTTCCGGAGGCATTGATTCGCCCGCCGCCGCTTATTATCTTTTAAAGCGGGGGGTGAGAGTGGATTTTATCCATTTTCATTCTATGCCTTACACTTCCCCGGCATCGGTAGAAAAAGTAAAAAAATTAGCCGGAATATTAAACAAATACCAATCAAATTCAAAAATTTTTCTCATTCCCTTCGCTGATATTCAGAAAGAAATTATGATGAAAGTTCCGGAAAAACTGCGGGTAATATTTTACCGCCGTCTGATGATGAAAATCGCCGAAGAGATTGCCAAAAAAGAAAATTATCTCGCGCTCATCACCGGCGAATCCGTCGGGCAAGTGGCGTCGCAAACATTAGAAAATATGAAGGCCATTGAGGATGCAGTAAAAATACCGGTATTAAGGCCGCTCTGCGGATTTGATAAAGAAGAAATAATAAACAAAGCTAGGGATATAGGAACTTATGCTATTTCCATTCTGCCCCACGACGACTGCTGCGCGAGATTTGTTCCCAAACATCCGGAAATCCGGGCGAAACTTAACGAAGTGAAACAAGCCGAAAAAAATATGGAGGTGAAAAAATTAATTAAAAAATCTTTGGATAAAATGGAAATAATTTCAGCAATATAATTTAAAACTACTAATATTGTCATTGGCGAAAATTAATTCTGAAATAAATCAGGCGATTAGCGGTAATATTATACGCGATAACAATTTAACTTTTTAAATATATGATGGGAAATTATTGGGGAAATATGATGGGTTGGGGAGGCGGAGGATGGTTCGGCTTCGGGTGGATTTTTATGGTCGTTTTTTGGGTCCTCATAATCTGGGCTGTCATCGCCCTCATCCGAGGCGGAACAGGCCACGGTTTTATGTGCGGGCATGATCATGATCACGGCGAACATAAAAAAGAAAGTACAGTCATGGATATCCTCAAGGAACGCTACGCCAAGGGAGAAATCGACAAAAAAGAATTTGAAGAAAAGAAAAAAGATCTGGCATAATTGTAAAGTTAGATAGAAAAATCCTTCGCTGTCGCGCGAAGGTTTTTATAATATCCTAAATAACAATATAACAATTTAGCCATTTAATAATTCAATTATTATCTTTTCGCCCGTTTCCTTTCCACTTCGGTAAGATACTGTTTTCGCAGCCGCACGCTTTTGGGCGTCACTTCCAGATATTCGTCCTCCGCCATTACTTCCAGTCCCCGTTCGATGGTAAGTTTCATAGGGGGAATAAGTTGGATAGCGTCATCCGTTCCCGAAGCGCGCATATTAGTAAGCTGTTTTCCTTTGATGGGATTGACCGCCATATCTTCGCCTTTGGAAACATTGCCGATGACCATACCTTCATACACTTCCGTTCCGGGATCGATATACAACACGCCTCGTTCCTGAAGATTATGCAAGGAAAAGCCCAGCGCTTTCCCGGAAATCATGGAGATCATGGAACCCACATCCCGCTTCTGGATTTCTCCGACATAAGGTTTATATCCGACGAACCGGGAACACAAAATTCCTTCGCCCCGGGTGTCCACGATGAATTCACTGCGATATCCCAAAAGTCCGCGCGTCGGAATTTCAAAAATCATCCTTGTTTGATTTCCCGTATTTTTCATATCAATCATCACGCCTTTCCTTTTCCCCATTTTTTCGATCACCGTCCCGGAAAATTCCTTCGGCGCATCCACTGTTGCTTGTTCAAACGGCTCCAGTTTTTTTCCTTCCACCTTTTTAATAATCACCTGCGGCTGGGAGACCTGCATTTCATATCCTTCCCGCCTCATATTTTCCAGAAGAATGGCAATATGCAACTCTCCGCGCCCGTAGACCTTGTAAGAATCAGAAGAAAAATCGATTTTGAGCCCCACATTAACCTCCAATTCTTTTTCCAGCCGTTCTCTCAATTGTTTATTAGTGACGAATTTTCCTTCCCTGCCGGCAAAAGGAGAATTATTAACCAAAAAATTCAAAGATATAGTCGGCTCGTCCACTAAAATTGCCGGCAGCTTTTTTTGCTGGATATCATCGCAAAGAGTTTCTCCGATATCAATATCCGGAAAGCCGGCCACCATTACAATGTCCCCCGCGTACGCTTCCGCCACTTCTTCCCGCTGAATCCCGTTGAAAGTAAAAAGTTTCGTCACTTTTCCGGATTCATTTTTTCCGTCCATCTTTTTGAGAACCAAATTGCTTCCGGCCTTTACTTTTCCTTCATAAATCCTTCCCACTGCCAGCCGTCCCAAAAAATTATCATATCCCAGATTAAACGGCTGGAAGCTGAATGGAATATCAATGTTCGCTTCCGCCGGTTTTACTTTCAATAGCACTGTATCCAGAAGCGGGGAAAGATCCTCGGACTCGTCCGCCAAATGGATTTTGGCCACTCCCTCTCTTCCGGCGGAATAAACCACGGCAAAATCCAACTGCTCGTCTGTCGCGCCCAGATCTAAAAACAATTCAAACACTTGTTCCTGCGCCAGATCGGGATCGGCCGCGGCTTTATCAATTTTATTTATCACTACGATGGGTTTCAGCCCCAGTTCCAAGGATTTTTTCAGCACGAACCTTGTTTGCGGCATCGGCCCTTCCTGCGCGTCCACTATTAAAAGTACGGAGTCAATCGAACGCAAAACGCGCTCCACTTCGGAGCCGAAATCGGCGTGCCCAGGCGTGTCCACGATGTTGATTTTCGTCCCGCGATAAAAAACCGAAGTATTCTTGGAATAAATCGTAATGCCGCGCTCTTTTTCCAGCGCGTTGGAATCCATGGTCGCGTTCTCGTCTTTCACTATTCCGCTCTGCCGCATAATCGCGTCGGTAAGCGTCGTCTTTCCGTGATCCACATGCGCTATAATGGCTATATTTCTAATCTCCATAATTTTATTAAATGATCGATACTTGCCCCGTAGCAAGCTCTGCTTTACTACTGGGGTGGGCAATGATTGCAATGTTTCTGATCTCCATACTTTACTAATTACTAATCAATTACGAATATACTAATCATTAATTATTCGTATATTCGTATAAAATTCGTAAAGATAACAAAAAACTGCCGTCCCCAGCAGAAAAATAAAATCCACTTACCTATTGATTATACGGATTTGCTGCGCTTTGTCAAATAAAATCGCGTAAAAATATTACTTTCCGCACGCATAGAGGCAAGGGTCAATCCAATCCGAAATATTTTCTTTGCTTTGGACATAGCCGAGAATGTTGATCGCAGTTCCTTTGTGGATTCCCAAATGCAAGTGTTTCCGTTCGCCGTTTGTTTCAGAGCTGAAGCCCTTGCCTAAAATTCCAAGAGTGTCTCCGGATTTCAGATTCTCTCCGACTTTTGCGGCAATGCTGGATAATTTCAGATGGCCGTATATAACGGTAATTGGATCGCCATTAATTTCACACGCTTCTGCCGCCAATCCGCCGTAGCCGGTAGCGGTTTTTTTCATTTTTAATTCCCCGGAGCAAATCGCTTTGACTTCCACATCCAAATAAAGTTCTTCCGGAAAAACTTCAAAATCAGCTCCGGTATGGTAGCCGTAAAATCTTTCCGGTGAAACAGGAGAATTTTGCGGAGTGATAAAAATTCCGAAGGGCTTTTTTGTCACCCGCTCGCTTGCGCGATCAAGCGGCGGCTGGAAAGAGAATTTACCCTCAACATCAGGATCCTTTTCAATCTGATTTTTCATTTCCGTATTTACAGAAATATTTTCTGGTATTTTCTGATCTACCTGTACTGCCGGCGCCCCCACCGGACGAATGTTTTTCCAATAATAAAAAACGGCGACGGTTACAATAATGGCTAGAATGGCGAATATTTTTTTTACTATAAATTAAAAACTTTTAAATTTAGGTAATTGACCAGCAAAATTTTCGTCTTTTGCGGAGCATCCCTTAATATTTCTTTGAAGAATTCATCATTTTCCGTATTCTTCCTTCCGGCGAATCCGCCGTGAAGAATAAATTTGGTCATTATATTATTTGATTAATTCTTTAATTCTCTTGAAAACACCCGCATATTCTTTGTCCACGACTGAATCAATAAATTCTCTTTTCTCCTCATTCGTCAAATTCAGAATTTTATCAATCGGCCAAAATTCCAAATTGGATGCCATTCCTTCTTCTAGTATTAAGTCATCCGCACTGCCGTTAAATTCATAAGCATAAACTCTTTTGACTGTGTTATTTTTCATTCCCGTTCTTTCATCATAAGCATTTTTCCGCATCCGGGTAATATAAATTAAATCCTTGGCTTCGGCTTCGATACCAGTTTCCTCCTCTAATTCTTTAACAGCCGTTTTTAGATAATCATCGCCGATTTCCACGTGTCCGCCAACTGAAGCATCTAAAAGGTCTAGATAAGTATCTTTGGTTTTGGCTCTTTTTTGAAATAATATTCCGCCATTCTTATTGTAAATCCAGACGTGAATCTCGCGATGAAGCAACCCATTCTTGTGGATATTCTCTCTTGTATCTTTCCCGATAATATTATCGTTTTCGTCTACAATGTTTAATTCCTGCATAATTTATTTATAATTAAACCAATTTTTTAGCATTTTATATTGCTCCTCGACCATTTTTTTCTCGTCTTTGAAAAATATTTTTTGATTATAATCCTTTTTAACTTTCCGCATATTACCATCAAGTATTTCCACAAAATTTTTGATTGAATATTTGCCTACCCAAAAATAAAATGGCGGAATAAAGTGAGCCATGGCATCGGCCGAGGCCACGATTTTCTGCTCCAAAGTTTCAGGCGGATATTTTCTGCAGCGATGGGTTAAGATTATACTTTTAACCTTTTCTGCTAGTTCCCTGTTAAAACCTTTTTCAATGAGCATTTGATACGCTTTTTTTGAACCAACTTCATCGTGAGGTTCTTCATCACTCAACCTGGCAATATCGTGAAGAATTGCTCCAAGCCAAACTGCTTCCAGATGGGCACCGTATTTTTCGGCCATTTGTTTACTGTATTCAATAACAGGTTTTATGTGAATATCCCAAAAAGTATTAAAAAAATCCTTTGTTTCGGCATCCGAGAAGCTGTGTTTTGCCATCAGGGGATTATAATGAAGATTTTTTATTTCTTCCTCAATTTGCTGTATTTTTCCCATATTTTTCATATCCCCATTATATCTCAACTCCCCGCAAAAAAACAGCCATAACAGCTGATCGAAAAAATGTGTCATTTTCTGACAGCCGCCAAATCATAAAACTTAAATACTCGGAATAAAAAGAGTTTTAACGATTTAATTACGACAATATTTATGCTATAGCAATATTTATGTCGTAATTTTTTTAAGAAATTTATCTACCATCTACCGCGCCGGGCGGATTTGGATATTCTCCGCCGTCACAAGCTGGTGGATGAAATTGAAAACCGGCTTCAGATATTTTTGCAGTATTTTATCAAAAGCCAAATCACCTCCATTTAAATATATTTCTATCATTTTTTTATCATCAAAATCCATATTTTTTACTTTAACATAATACATTTTTAAAAACAAAAAAACGCCATAACGACTGATTACAACGGTTCTTGGTATATGAAAAGTTGTTACAATTACTTCCGATATATTCTCAAGCTATTCATCACCACTGAAACGGAACTGAAGGCCATCGCGCCGGCGGCGATGACGGGAGAAAGAAGTCCGGATATGGCAAGCGGTATGGCGATTATATTATAAATAAAAGCCCAGAATAAATTTTGCCTTATCGCCGAAAAAGTTTGTTTGGAAATCCGAATAGCCTCCGGAACTTTTTCCAGATTATTCTGCATTAAAATTATCTGCCCCGCTTCCTTGGCAATGTCAGTGGCGCTGCCCATCGCGATTCCCAAATCCGCCTGAACAAGCGACGGCGCGTCATTGATGCCGTCGCCCACAAAAACCACCTTCTCTCCGGCGCTTTGCAGTTTTTTAATTTCATCTGATTTTTCCGATGGCAACACTTCCGCCAGAACTTTATCTATTCCCAGTTCTTTAGCCACTGCTTCGGCCGTTTTTTTATTATCTCCCGTAATCATCGCGATTTTCATCCCGGATTTTTTGAGATCGCCAATGACTTTTTTCGTCTCTTCCCGGATTTCGTCAGCCACAATCAGCACGCCGATAACTTTTTTATTATGAACGACAAACAATCTTGTTCCGATTCCCAACCCTTCATCCCCTAGAATTTTTTCCGCCCAGGATGTTTCTAGGTTATTTTCTTCCAAAAGTTTTTTATTTCCCAGAAGGATCTCAACTCCGTGGGTTTCGCAAACGGCGGATACACCCCGGCCTTTCAGTTCCTTAAAATTAATAAATTCCGCCAACTCTATATTTTTTCCTTGAGCATATTGAAATACCGCTTTGGATATGGGATGTTCGGAGTTTTTGGCAACACTTGCCGCGATTTTCAAAATTTTTTCTTCTTTCTCTTTGTCATTCTGAGTGGAGCGAAGCGGAACCGAAGAATCTTGAGATCCCTCAACTTCGCTCGGGATGACGGAATCGTTTACAACGATTCTCGTCACATTCGGCTCGCCTTTGGTAAGCGTTCCGGTTTTGTCAAAAACCGCCATAGTAATTTCTTTGGTCCGCTCAAAACTTTCCCCGGATTTGAAAAGGACTCCGCGCTTGGCGCCTTTTCCGGTTCCGACCATAATCGCGGTCGGAGTAGCGAGACCCAAGGCGCAGGGACAGGCGATGACTAAAACGGAAACCGCGTTGATCAGCGCCAAAGTAAAATCATTTTTAACAAAATACCAGCCCAAGAAAGTGACCAGTGCGATACTAATCACGACCGGCACAAAAATTCCGGAAATTTTATCCGCCAGTTTCTGAATCGGCGCTTTGGAATTTTGCGCTTCTTCTACGGTTTTTATTATCTGCGCCAGCACGGTCCCTTCGCCGGTTTGCGTCACTTTTATTTTCAAAACTCCGTCCTGATTGATTGTCGCGCCAAAAACTTTGGAACCGATTTTTTTCTCCACCGGCATTGACTCGCCCGTGAGCATTGACTCATCCACGCTGGATTCTCCTTCAACCACTTCACCATCCAAGGGAATTTTTTCACTCGGCCGGACGACTAAAATATCGCCGATTTTAATCTCATCTATGTTTATTTCCCTTTCTTTATTATCAATCAGCACCCGCGCTTTTTTCGCGCCCAATTCCATCAGTTTCCGCATGGCTTCTCCGGCTTGTCCCATACTCTTGGCTTCAAAAAATTTTCCGAGAAGTATCAGAGTGATAATAACGGCCGCCGCCTCAAAGTAACCCTGTTTTCCATTGAATATGGCCCATAAGCTATACATGTAAGCCGCCAATGTTCCCATGGAAACCAGGGTATCCATATTGGCCTGGATTTTTTTCGCTTGCCTGAAAGCCATACGATGAAACCGCCAGCCGAAATAGAAAACGACTACGGTCGCCAAAGTGGCGTCCAAAATCATTTTCAAATCAAATTTTTCGATTTCTGTTTCCGTTTCCCATTTAAAAAACATCCCGACCACTAAAGGCAAGCTCAAAACCGCCGAGCCGAGAAATTGTTTCCAGCTTTTTTTGGCATCATCACTGGTAGCATGTTCATGGGTATATTCATGGGTATATTCACCACCCTCTCCCTGCCCTCTCCCTGCCAGGGAGAGGGGGCTGGGGGGTGAGGGTGAATTTTCCGCAACATCATACCCGTTGTCCCGTATCACTTTCTTCACATCTTCTTCCGTAAGAATATCGCTGTCGTATTCAACAACCGCTTTTTTCGTCGCGATATTAACACTGGCATTCAATATGCCCCTGGTTTTTTTGAGCGCCTTTTCATTGCTCGCCGCGCAGCTGGCGCAAGTCATGCCGGTGACTTTTAGGATGATTTTTTTGTTCATATTTTTTTAATTAGAAAGATCTTTTTTCTTTTCCTCATACTCTTGTTTGTTGATTTCTCCTTTGGCATATCTTTCTTTTAAAATATCTAGCGCTGAATTATTTTTCTTTTCATCATCTTGTTTATGTTCCCCATGTCCACCCATACCACAACAACCATGCCCTCCGAACCCTCCGTGACGGACCAATGAAATAATTCCCCAAATTATCAGACCCCAGAATATGACCATAAAGATCCAGCCAAAACCAAATCCCGCGCCATATCCCCAATTACCATACATCATATATTTGTTTAATTGTGAATTTCAAAGTTTAATTAAATTTGAAATTCAAAATTTTTTAATTAATAATTAACAAATTAAATTTTTATTCCACAATAAACTTGCCACGTACCATCCCCATCCAGCAGGAAAAATAAATCGTCCCGGCTTTGTCAGGAGCGTTGAATCGGATGACATTCTCCCCATAGCCAATATTCTTGGCAATATTGAGCGAGGGAATGATGATCCGATTGGTACAGCCGGAAACTTGATCCCCTTTAATAATAAACTTCACCGGAATTCCTTTTTTGATTTTGATTACCGCCGGTTCATAACCATTATAGGTGAGTTTTGTCTCCACGACTTGTTCTTCTTTCGCGTTATTCTTAATATTGTTCGTTGCTTGTTGTTCGTTGCTTGTTGTTCGTTGTTTGTCAGTTGAAATGACATCCGTCTTCACCCCTTTAAGCGCCAATCCCGACTGGAAAGTGTAAATAGCGAAAATTAAAACTATGACTCCGGCTACTTTCTGGAAAACGGCCATTTTTTGTCCTTTGGTCCATGAAGTGGTCACTCCCAGAATCAATAGCGCCGGCATTGTGCCCAGGGAGAAAATAAGGAGCGTCATTCCTCCCGCCCAAAAACTTCCGGAAGTCAAAGCGAAAATCTGCATGCTCTGGGTAAATCCGCAGGGTAGAAAAAAACTTAAGCCGCCCAGAAGAAATGGCGCCGCCTTATGCTCGGATTCCTTGAGTTTGCTCCATTTGCTGGTTAGTTTTCCCGGCATCCGGATTCCAAGATTGGACATAGAAGGAGCTAACCCCAAAATATTAAGCCCCAGCCAACCCATAACCACCGCGATTGTAATGGTAAAAACTGAAACAAAGTTCCCGCTAATGCTGATTTTCCCTCCGAGTGTTCCTAACACTCCGCCGAGCGCGAAAAATGTCGCCAGCCGCCCGATATGAAAAAACAAATTCGGCTTTACCGCGCTTTCGAAAAATCCGCCGCCATTGCTTTTGTATTTTTCCCCAAAAGCGATTACGACTGATCCAACTACCGCGAGGCACGTTGAAATTGAAGCCACTAGTCCCACCAGAAAAGCGATGCCCAGAGTTACTTCTTCACTTTTGAGATCGATTTTATCCAAAAATCCGAAATTTTTGAAAATTTTATAAACAAACAGCAGCGCTGCTACAATAAGAACCGCGTTCACCCAATCCATCCAACTGTTTTGAGACATCCGATGTCTCAAATTAGAATTTTTAAGCTCTTCTCTTGATTCAAACGCGTCATAGCCGAATTTTTTCGCGGTTTTTTTTATTTCCGAAAAATCCGGTTCATCTCCTTTATAAAAAATTTCCGCCGAATTGTTTTTCCGGTCCACCCTTGCCTCTATCACTCCTTTTATAGCGTCGAATTCTTCTTTGAGCAGTTTTTCACAGCTCGGGCAGTGCATACCCTTGATGTATATAGTTTTCTTTTGCATTAAAACACTGTCATTCCGAGCGTAGTCGGGGAATCTAGTTAGATCTTTCGGCTTCGCTACACTTCGCTCAAGATGACATGATATAAAATTTATTTGCTTAATTTATTAATAGTCAGTATCTCCTCTATCATTTCTTTTTTTCTTTTTTCGTTCGTCCCCTTCATCACATTGGTGAAACAGCTGTTGATGTGGCGCTCAAGAAGTTTTTGATTGGCCGATTTCAGAAGGCCGACCACCGCCAAATTCTGCTGTAGAATATCAATGCAATATTCTTTGTCTTCCACCATTTTTAAAACTTTTTCCAAATGGCTTTTGGCTTTTTTGAACCCAACTAAAATTTCCTTATCTCGTTCCATAGTTTTATGAAAAATTAATTTTAAACTTTTACCTTTGCATTTTGCATTCATCCATCCTTTCGCGAAAGGATGGATGCTACCTCCCCCCTAGGTATTAGTATATACTACCCCGTAAAGATGTCAAATATTCCATGGCGGCAAAAGAAAACACCAGTTTTTGACTGGTATTTTCCCTAAGCGCCTAACCTTGTCATAAAAAAATCTGCAATAATTTCTTATTTTATTCGCCTTTGGCTTTTTTGATTATTATCTCCCTGATCTTGAAAACGCTTTTTCCGGAAACCCGCATTTTCGGCTTCTTTTTCTCTCTTTTTTCGGCTCTGGTAATTTTTTTCCTCATATATCCCAATGCCTACCTATAATTATCAAAATTCTTTCCCAGACAATAGATCAAATCCTGATTTTTGTCTGCCACTTTATACCGGATGGGAAACGGATATTTTATCCCCAAATTTCCTTCTGGTGATTTATTGATAATATAGTTTTTTTTGCTAAGTTCAATTCCCAGGCAAAATTTGTTTTCCGGAACAATGCCCACCGCGCCCTCAATAAAAACATTGAGTACTGAAAGATAAAGAATAATAAATAATATGGCAGCCAGAATTTTTTTCATTTCAATGACTTTATACTGCAATCCTACCACTAAAAATTCACAAAATCAAAAGAGCCAGCTTAATAAAAACTGGCTCCCCTTAGAATCTCATTATCTCTTTATTAAAGATTATTTTTCCTCCTTTTATTTTTTTCCCACAATATCCGCCAGGATATTTGTTTCCACACCCAAACTGCCAAAGAATTCCGATGCGCTGATAAGCGCTTTTTCTGCTTTTTTTGTTTCGCCCTTTTTGAGATGTTCTTTGTATTCCTGTAACTTTTCTATTGCCTTTCTCAAAAACTTCTTGATATCCCCTTCTTCCATCGCAATTATATCTTTCGTTTCTATCATTGCCATTTCATTCCTCCTTGTTTTTAATAAGAATTAATAATTTATAATTTTTCCGTTTTATATTTTTAAGATGCTCCATCCATATTAGCACAAAAGCAGGAGGTGTCAACCCCGTTAGAAATTCGCGCGGCACATGAAACCCGATTATGGCAAGTCGGAAGGTATGTTTCTAACGGGGTCAAAATCCATTCTCATAAAATAAAACAGCCAAAAATTTGGCTTTTATCTACCATTCATTTATTGCTGTTTATTTGACGGGTAGGAAATTTATTCTTCCTGCTTTTTCATGCCCGGAATGTTTAGAAGGGCATAGACCGCCGACAGTCCTACTAGAGCATAAACAATTCTTGAGATTATAGTCATATCCCCGAAGATGGTTTTTATGAGATCAAAATTAAAAAAGCCCACCAAACCCCAGTTTAAACCGCCGATTATTATAAGAATCATGGTTATCCATTCCAAAGCGTTCATTTTTTTCATATTCCACACCTCCCTTCCAAAATTTATTCCCCTAGTCCTTACTACAATAATCAGTCATTTTTATTCTTTCCTGATTCAGCTATGAATGTACAAACAAAGAATTCCCTGTTTTTTTTCATGCTTCCATTTGGGAAAAGAAAAAACGCTGGCAACCACTTTCGCTCCTGATTTCAGCTCTCTTCGCAGTTTCTTTTCCAGCCGGCCCATAATATGGCCGAATCCATAAATGACGGATATATCAAAAGACGACAAATCCGCGCCCCAGAAACTTTTCCAGTGCATTACCGCTTTTCCTTCCAGATTTTCTTTTGATATTTTTCTCCGCGCCGCCAAAACAAGAAAAGGGTTTATTTCAAAACCGTGCGCTTCAATCCCGCGCCTGGCAAAAGCGATTATGATTCTCCCGTCTCCCGCTCCCAGATCCGCCACTTTCTGTCCTTCCTGCGCGTTAGAAAATTCCACGATATTTTTAACGGTCTTATTCTTACTTGGGACAAAGGGCGCGCCGAAAAATAAAGTCGCGATGAAAAATATCGCCACTATGGAGATTATTAAATATAAAATAAAAATAATTAAAGCGACAAACATATTATTTTAAAATATCTGAATTGGTCGCAATTACTGAACGAAGCTCGAACCTTTTTCGAGCGAAAATCCGGACTGCGAATTCTGAAATCCAATCGCTCTGGCGTGGCGGAATTTCCCCCACACCCCCCTTCCGCCTCGCCCTCGCTCGCCTGCCCGTCCGAAGCCGAGAGGCGAAGGCGGGGACTGCCCTTTTTTTTCAGCAGATTTGGAGAGCGTGCCAATATCATTGGCGCACCGCCTTAATTTGTAATATACAATTAAGACAAGGGACTTTCTTCGTCTGGTGCCTTTAATACTAATATTTCTGCTTCTGCAACAGGAAGATCTTGAACCTTGTTTAACTTCTTTTCAATCGTTCTAGTCTTAGTAACTGCATCTTCAATGGTATTTCCTGCTTCCTGTATTTTTTTATGAGTCTTTTCCAATAAATCACCAAACTTACCAAACTCATTCTTAATTGTAGATAATACTGTCCAAACTTCGCCAGATCTTTTTTGGATATTCAACGTTCTAAAGCCGACTTGTAAGCTGTTTAATATAACCTGGATAGTTGTTGGTCCAGTAATAATAACCTTGTAATCTTTCCTTAATAATTCATATAATCCAGGTCTTCTTAATATTTCAGCGTATAGACTTTCTGTCGGAACAAATAAAATCCCAAAATCTGTAGTATTCGGTATGTCAATATATTTATCACGAATATCTTTCGCTTCCGCTTTAATCCTATTTTCTAGTGACTTACCAAACTCCTCTACCGAGATTATATCACCCCGATCCTGTGCTTCGATAAGTTTTTGATAATCCTCAAGTGGAAATTTTGCATCTATGGGCAACCAGATATGTTTGCCATCTTCATTCCCTGGAAGTTTAATTGCATACTCAACATTTTCCTTGCTAGTTTTCTTAGTTTTTACATTCTTTTCATACTGATCTGGTGTGAATATCTCCTCTATGAGATTACCAAGTTGCGCCTCACCCCAAGTACCTCTAGTTTTTACATTACTTAGAACTTTCTTTAAATCACCGACACCACTAGCTAATACTTGCATTTCACCAAGACCCTTGTGGACAAGATCAAGGCGATCGCTGACAAGTTTAAATGATTCTCCGAATCTTTTTTCTAGCGTGGCGTGTAATTTTTCATCAACAGTTACACGCATAGCCTCAAGTTTTTCACTGTTGTCTTTTTGCAAAGATTCTAATTTTTTCTCTACTACCTCTCTAACCTTTTCCATTTTAACATCATTCTTATCAATCAATTCGGTAAGTTTTATTGAAAAACCTTCGAAGTTTTTGTTTTGAGTACTTGCAAATTCAGACATTCTTTTGTCAAAAGAATCACCGAAACCTTTAAAAAGACTTGAAAGCTCTTCCCGTAATCTTTTTTCTGAATCTGCCGCCTCCTTTCTACTCAAAGACATTTCCTCTTTTAATCCTCTTTCATTTTTATCAAAAAACTCTTCAACTGCCTTAATTATTTGATCGGTATTATCTGATTTTTTATTCTTGAAAAAGAGAAAAATCAAAAAAATAATTCCTATAATATTTGTTAGTAAAATTATTGTAGTCATAATTTTTTTACTTCACTATATAAATTTTTCAAATGCTCATCCGACATATCTAAAATCGGCTCATACATAAATGAATTAAAGTGAATATTCTCTGGGGTCATAAGGTTTACCTGCTCTAGTGCCTTAATATTCTCCTGTTCAGAACTTGTACCACCAAATTCAATTTTAAACCTCTCAAAAAGCTTTCTTGTTTGATTTCCGACGACTTCGCTTTTGTCAGTAGTCTTATTCAAAATAAATTTTTCTGCTTTTAGTCTGGTGGCGATAGAAAGAAGAACCTTATTTTCTAAATTTATACTTTCGGTCGCCGTCAAACAAGTATCAGCTAGATCAAAAATAAAATCGATAACCTTTTTATGTCCGTCTGCTAAGGTTAGCGATAAATTAGGAAAGACCTTGTTGTAAATATTTTGTAAATCACTTTTTAAAATAGAATCAGAATCTGACTTAATGTGTAGCAGGGACGTTAATTTCAAAAAATCAACATCTTTTGTATCTTTTGTGTACTCAATAAGATTTCTTACAAACGGAATTGACGCTATCAGTTTTTTATCATCATCTAAATGAACCATCCAGTATTTGAATGGATTTCTTATATAATCTGCTTTTGCTATTTTTACTTCTTCAGCCGTCTTTTCAACCATTAAACAATTATCGTATGGAACAAACCTGCTTTGAACAGTCCTAAAAAAGTCAAAATTATGAGTCAGAATTATCTGCCGAAAATTTGTGTCTTCCGAAATATCTTTCAAATATTCAATAATTGCGTATTTGTTTTTATAGTCGAAGGAATCTACTATATCATCAACAATAAATAGAGTCTCTTGATTTTCATCCTTTCTTGCTTGGACTTCAAAAATTATGTTCAAAATGTACAAAGCGCGTTTTTCTCCACTACTCAATGCTTGGAGTAAATTTGCTTTCTCTACGGAAACTTCGCCGTTTGGATCTTTAAATACAAAAGCAATACTAGGAACATCTCGTTTCAAAATAACGTCACCCTGATTTCTCATAGTAAGTATAAATGGAACAGAAAATCTTTTATTAAAGATCTCTATCACGCTTTTCCAGTGCGTTGCCTCTGTTTTAGCTTGTTCAATTATCTTATCTAACTCTCCTTTTCCCAAGTGATACTCTTTCAAAAAATTCGTGTATAGATCTTTCTGACTTTTAAAATAAGATACCCACAATTTTTGCCTGAAGCTATCAAGGTTTTTTAATTCCGGTAAGATTTTTAGGTTGTTTAACAAATAATCCCTAAAGTCGCGCAGCTCTTTGTTAGCTTTTAGTTTATTGTCCAAATCTTCAAAGGCTTTCGCCAAATCTGGGTTATTTAGAATAGCTTTTTTTTCTTCATCAATGACTTTTTCAAGTTCTTCTTTGGTGTGAATTTCGTTCTTACTTTCTTTTGTATTTTTGGGGTTTAAAAAAACCGAGTGTTTCGCTTCAAAGAAGCCGTTATCCATTAAACTTTTAGCGATAACCGCCGCATTATTGTGATTAAAAACGCCTTTTTTAAAATAATTTGAACCCTCAATCAATTCATCGTATTTTTTAATATACTGTTCAATTTTTTCTTTAAAATCCTTGGTCCTTAGAAAATTTAAAACCTTTTCATTGAAGATTTCCTTATAAGAAATATCAGAATACGCGGGCTCTGAAGTATCCGTAACTTCTTTTTCCACTCTCCCTAGAGAATCAAATAGTCTATTATCCTCACTTGTAAAAGTTCTAGAAATTTCTTCCTCGGTATCATCTCGAAGTCCTGATAGAATTCTTAATTCTTTCAATAGCCTATCTTTTTCCTCATCAATTTTTAAATGAATTTCGTCATATCTACCCTTTAATTCCTTATTAACTAAAAGGGTGGACATTTTTTCTGAATTGAAATTCTCGTTATAGGGTTCAACAACAAAGATCTCCTCTTTAGTCACATCACTCCCGTCTTCTTTCTTAATTTCGCGAATTGTTTCTCTTTCAGGGAAAATCAGATCTTTAGAATTTAATCCTAGGCTCAAGTCTTTAAATGTCTTTGCAAATGAAGTTTTCATAACCCCGTTAGGAGCATAGATTGCGTATGTGCCATTACTCAAAAAATCAAAGTCTTTTTCTAACTTCTTGATACCGTAACAATTTTTTAAGTTTATTTTTAATTGATTCATAAAATATCCATACAATTCTATTCTTTAACGATAAAGATAGCATCAGAAATAGTGTTGTATTTTTTGCCATCTATCCAATCAAACTCTATCTCAAGTTTCGATATGTCTTTTGCGCTAAATTTATTAAGATAAAAGTTGACTTCATCACCCAATAATTCAATATTTCTTTTCATTTTCCAGCTTTCCTCCATGCTTTCCTTATCAATTAAAACCAAGAAGAGCCGATTGGCAGCATCAAACCGACGCTCGCCTTGTTCCTCGTAAAGCCACTTAATAAGAGATTTTTTGTCTTTAATCGTATCTTGAACTATTTGCCATCGTGTGATTTTAAATTCCTTAATAAATTTTTTAGACTCTGCATCCGTTCTTTCGGAAATACGAGTTAGTAATTCAGACATTATCGTTTTTTCTTTTTGAGTTCTGTCGTATTGAATTTCTTTACTCTTTGCAAATCGTTTTAGGAGTTGAATCTCCGTTGGTATGCCAAGTGTCTTTCTTTTTGCTAACATATAACCCTCCGGGAAGTAAGTAACTTTTAAATCAAACGGCACATTTGAAACAAAGAAGTCAACCTTTTTAATTAGGCCAACAGTTGGAATAACTTTTTTGTTATCTTTGAAAATATCTTCAATCAAAATTGAAGTCCAGTGATTAAACCATGAAGACTGGACGTATCCTCGCATACTCGCGTGTATTTCATTTTCAATTTTCTTATTTAGAAGATCAAAGTCCTTTATTTTTTTAATATAATTATCTACAATACTTTTTTCAAGATTGTTTTGATAAATTCCTCCCCAGTCAAGGACTTTCATCTTGTATAATTCTGAAACAAGTTTTGTTTCATTTGCTTTTCGCTCTACTCGTTCGACTGAATATGTTTGTGCAATAAATTTATCGACAACCTTTTCATCCACCTTAGATTTGTAGATATGCTCAAAAAGTGCAGAGCTTTTTATATTTGCACAATCAATATTTGCGATACTGCAAAATTTAACCATCAATTCTTTTCTCGAAATTGATCGAAGTTTCAGCCAATACACACTACCTTCTTCCTTAAGAAGGATATCAAACTTATTATCTTGATAAAGTTCCTTAAAATGATGAAAATTATTTTTTGTAGTCATAGTTAATTTTTATTAGTTATAACAATAAAATAAATATTCTCTCGTACCTTTTTTTGAACCTTTTCCTCCATAATGATTTTGATATTCATGCTCAAACACTTTTACTTTTTTATACTTTTCTATTAACTTTATCATTATATCTTTATTCGGATAGCTTTGGCTATTATATGAAATTAACCAATAAGGAATATGTTTACTGTTTTCAAATAGTTTTTTGAATGACCTCTCAATTTCTGTTTTTTGAACAAAACCACTTTCTTTTTTGGGAAAATATGATTTTGTTCCGTTTACAAATTCTTTATCCTTCCAATATTCAACGAATGTCTCTAAAAAATGATAGAAAGCCTGATAATCAGGATGGCAACCGCAATATGGGGGGTCAAAATACGCAAGATCGACATTTTTCAGTTTTTTAACTAGAAAAATGGTATCTTCGCAATAAGCAATATTTTTTTTATCGTTATCAAAAATCGCTTCGTTGTAATCGTTTACCAAATCTAAAAATAGCTGTTTTATGGACTTGGCTATTGATGGATTTCTTTTGATTCTATTTTCATCTTTACTATACCTTAATGCGCTTGTGTGAGCGAAATGACCAAGTAATATTTTTCGTGTTAAAGCCCTATTCATTACAGAGAATGCCAAAGATTTTTTATATTCATTATCCAAAAGATCAATATTAGCTCGAAAATTATCTAAAAATTTAGCCTGATCTTTTTCAAAAAAAACATTAGTAAAAATATCTTCAATTAGCGAACCTGCTTTTGTGTTTTTTTTAAATAAAAGTGCAATATCTTCTTCGGTTAGTGTGACATTTTTATTTTCAATGACAGCCTTCGCTATATGATAATTAAATTTTAAAAAATCATTACTGATAATTTTTTTACCTTTGGACTTAAAATAATAACCAACCACTGAAGTACCGCTAAAAGCATCGAATATAGTTTCAATGTTTTGTGGTGAATTTTCGTAAATCCACTTAACAAGCCTCTCCTTGCTACCCAAATACTGAGTTTTAGGAAGCCTGTGAGCTTTCATTTTTTCTCCAAATAAACTTGTTTGGGATTTTATTATCATAATTACCTTATTAAATCATCAACACCAAGAGCTTTGGCGATTTTGGTTAATGCTTCACTTTTTCCAGTCGCGGATAACAATTCCGCCGCGTATTTTTTTCACCACGAGTTTCTGCCGTTCGCGCCAGCCGAGCTCTTTGACTATTTCCACCGGTAAAATCACGCAGTAGCTTCTGCCTTTTGAAACTTTAGTCAGAGATCGGATATTATTATCTTGCATTTTGCGCCTCGGCATTGATGCGATGTTTTAAAAAAATTATGTCAAGTTTTCTCTGCCTCCAGTATAACACAAAAATACCGTAATAAATACCGGTATTCACTGAAAAAATGAATGTTTGACCTGGTCGCAATTGCTGAACGAAGCTCGAACCTATTTTGAACAAAATCCCGACTGATTGCTCCCGCCGTTGGCGGGACGGCAGAAACTGAACGCTCGGGCGGGCAAAAAGGAAGGGGGTTGGGGGGAAGTCATGCCAGAGGCAGATCCGCCTTGGGCGGAGAATTTTTGCCCGCCCTCGCTTTCCGATTCCGATTTTTCCGCCGCCGCCGAATTTCGTGCCAACGAAGTTGGCGCGCCGCCTAATCTTTAACTCGGTTCATTTCTAATTTTAATCTGTTTTGACTCAAAAATAAAACTTCATCTTCTTTTCTTTTTCCTATCGCCTGCCAAGGTTGCGTTATGTTTCCTTTTCTTCCTGTATAAAATACCAGGGAACAATCCAATCGCGGTTCTGTTTCGTCTATATTTTTTATATACCTCTTGTAAAAAGGAATATATTTTATAAAAAATGACCTTATGCAGTCGTCAAAATCTCTAAAAATTTTTGCTTCTTCTTCCGCCACTCTGTAAATAATATAATCTTTCGCGGCTTCTTTGCTCTTTTCTAATATTTTTTCTTCGGATTCTAAATCACTTCCAAAAACATTTTTTCTTGCATTTAAAGCCAACTTTTCAAATTCAGGCTGATTATAAATATCTTTTTCGATATTTTTTCTAGCTTCTGATAAATGTTTTTGGAAATCAACCGAATATTTTTCATATAGCATTGATAAGGGAATTACTGAAAACAACCCATTATATTTTTCTGCAATTTCGGTTAATGTCTGAACATATTTCCCCGTTTTTTCTTTCGGAATTTTATTTACATTTTGAACTCTTCCATCACCAGGAGAAACAAAAATTTTCAGACCCGGACTATAAATTTTTGCTACTTCATTGCTAATTCTTTGTAAATTTTCTAATGTTGCTTCTTCGCATAATTCAGCATTGTCTGTAGGTAAATTTGGATTTTTACAACCGCCCCAAAATTGAAAAAGCTTTATAGGCAAATTTTTAGAAATTTTTCTTTCAATTTTCTCTAAAACTAACTTTTTTATATCTTCTGGTGGCAATGCTCCAGCTCTGAATTTTTTGTTTGTTAGAATTTTATAAATTTTTTCGGCCAATTCACTATTCTCTTTTTCTAAAAAATTTCGGCTATGTTTGTCCTTACTTCTTAGTTTAATAAATTTTTCTGAAGTGATTAAATCATGCAAACTTTTGTTTCTGATATTTCCTACTTCATCAGTAATATTCGCATCAGTGTGGTAAACATTTCCGAAAATATCTATTTGAGCCACAAATTTATATCGCCTTCGGTCGGCTCCGACGATCGGAGAATCGGGAATCCATTCATATCCGAATTGTTTTTTATCAATTTCCGATAACTTTTTGTACAAAATTTCTATTTTTTCTTTTGGTAATTTCATTTCTTCCTTTGCCCGTCCGGTAATAGTAACAATTTCAATCCAAGGAATAATTCCATTTTCTCTGCAAAAAATAAACAGTTCGGGTATTTCTTGATAATTTTCTTCACAAATAATGCAATTTAAAGCCATCCTTTTATCTTTTGCGAATCCCACATCGACCAGCATTTTTGTTTTTTCTATAAAAACTTTTTGCGCTCCTTTTAGCCCGACTAATTTGTCGTTTATTTCAGGATTAAAAGAATTAAGCTTCACCATTAAGTTTACATCCTTTTCGTTCAGCCACCTTACTAATTCTTTACTCAAAAGCAAACCATTCGTAAATAAAACCACTCTTAGATTTAGGCTCTTAATAAATTCAATCAGTTCTTTCAGATTTTTATATAATAGAGGTTCTCCGCTTCCAGTTATGCTCACGACTTTTATTCCTAAATCTCTTGCTTGCTTTATGTTGTTTTTTATTTCATCTAAAGATAATTTTGTTTTATTGCCTTCATTTTTATCACCGACAAAAGGAGCATTGCTTAAGCAATAAACACATTTAAGATTACATTCTTCAACTACATGTATCCTTAATTCCAATAAAAAATTACTATTGCTAAAATCTTCTTCGGAAAAATCAATTGCTTTCAGAAATGGCGGTTTCATAGTTTAATCAGTTCGTCCAGAGATATACTTAAATCCTTAGCAATTTTTGCCATAACAAAAACTGACGGTTTTTTGATTACTCCAGTTTCAATTTTAGTTAATGTTGTATAGGGAATATCGGCTTTCCTTGCGAATTCATCTTGTGAAAGCTCCATTTTTTTCCGCAGAGATTTTATCTTTTTCCCCAACTTATTATCTTGATTACTTTCCATAATTTGATAACATTAAATTGTTCTGCTATAATTCTATACAGTTATATGCTAACAAATTTTAATACTTTAAGCAAGCGAATTTCAGGGAGTTCCTTATCGTTGCCCGCGTATGGGCGGGTGGGACAAGGGCAACACCTTTTCTTTTGGCGGCGCATTTCGCTTTGCGAAGCGAGACCCGCTCCCGCATCGCCATGCGGGATAAACTCCGGCGGGGCGAGCGAGCAACCAGTCGCCTCTGAATTTTTAAAATGTCTAACCTGGTCGGGGTGCAGGGAATTGAACCCTGTCTAAATGCTCCCAAAGCACTCGTACTACCGGTATACGACACCCCGTTTATTGAAAATATTTTTTAATTCATTATATCCTTTGTGTGTTTTTAAGAATTTCTCTCTTGCTCGAGCTTCTTTTTCTGTTCCATATTCTTCGCTGTAAATCAATTCAAGCGGCCGTCTTCCCTTTGTTGAAGCAACAAGCTCACTATTATGTGCTTTCAATCTTCTACTTATATCATTTGTACTGCCAATATACCTCTTCCCGTCCTTTAGGCTTAATAATACATAAACTATCCACATATACATATCTTGAAGTAATGTGTACTACCGGCCTGCCGCTTCGCGGCTGCAGCCGCAGGCGGTATACGACACCCCGTATTATTTTTTTCCATTGCGTTCACCCTGTTGCAATGGCATAGCTCTGCCCTGTTTATTGCTACTTAAAATCATAACTTTAAATTTTCCGCTGGTCAATTTTTTGAATTTCTAAAAACAACAAAATCCCCGCGTTTTAAAAAGGGGATTCTGTTTATATATTTTGAAGGTTTAAAATAATTTTATTTAACCGCTTCTTTAAGCGTTTTTCCGGCAGTGAATTTGGGAACGTTC
>Ga0209542_10002619_pt1 | contig 39890 bp, 57 predicted proteins | sample RifCSPhighO2_01_FD_184028 | JGI IMG/M metagenome (GOLD analysis project Ga0209542, IMG submission 184028) | Soil microbial communities from Rifle, Colorado - Rifle CSP2_plank highO2_0.1 (SPAdes) (version 2) | ecosystem: Environmental > Terrestrial > Deep subsurface > Rock core/Sediment ... | reverse complement strand
CGTTTAAGAAGAAGTTTGAAATGATAATTTTTTAAATCAGTTTTGTCTTGGTTAGTCATGGAGAACAAGAAAGTTATTTTAGGAATGTCGGGCGGAGTTGACTCGTCGGTAGCAGCGTATCTGCTTCAGAGGGAAGGCTGGGAAGTTGTCGGATTTTTTATGAACTGCAACGTTAGCGGTAAGAGCAAACTTCGGAGTGCGATAGACTGGAGGCGGGAAGAAAGAGATTTGAAGAGGATTTGTTCTAAGTTGGGAATTAAGTATGTTGTTGCTGATTGTGAGATTGGATACGACAAGAAAGTAATCGGGAAGATGGTTGAGGATTATCGACGAGGTTTGACACCGAATCCTGACACGCTTTGCAATAAAATTGGAAAATTTCCGAAGATGTTTGAGCTGATGAAGAAGCTTGGTGCTTCGAGGATTGCGACTGGGCATTATGCAAGAATGAAAGGTGGAAAATTATATTCCGGCAAGGACAAGACAAGGGATCAGTCATATTTTTTGATTGACGTCGATAAGAAATATTTGGATAAGTGTTTGTTTCCTGTCGGTGAGATGACTAAGAATGAGGTTAGAGGGTTAGCTAAACGTTTGGGATTTAGGAACTGGAATAAGAAAGGAAGCAGAGGAATTTGCTATCTTGGGAAGATTGATGTCAAGGGATTAATTCGCGAGAGGCTTGGGGAGAAGGAAGGAGAGATCATTTTTGATGGAGAGGTTATTGGGACGCATCGCGGGCAGTGGTTTTTTACAATTGGGGAGAAAATTGGGGAGAGCAAGGGTGCTAGGTTGAATAATCTGGGAAGGAAGTATTCCGGCAAGCGATTGATTGTGGGAAAGAAACGCGGGAACAGAATTTATGTTTTTGTTGATGGAGATTCTCGGTTGATGGCGCGGAAAGTTTGGATTAAGGGATTTCATTGGATTGGTTCTCCTTTGAGAAGCGGGTTGAAGGCAAGGATAAGACATCTTGGAGAGCTTTATGGGGGAAAGTTAGTCAAACGTGGCGGAAGATTGGGATGGGAATTTTCTCATGGCGTGCAGGGCGTGGCACCAGGGCAATCGATTGTTTTTTATTCTAAGGGACGGGTTGTTGGGGGTGGGGAGATTCGGCTGCGTTAGTTTTTTAGTCCCTTTGGAAATATTTCAATTAGCGAGAATTTCTTATCTGAATGTTCTCTGTTCCATTCGTAGATATTATCTTTGACTGACCTTGTCATTTTATCTTCTTTATAATTTGGAAAAGAGCTGGTTCCTGCGAATGAGTGAGATGCTCCGTAAGTTGTAACTACAAGAGTTAAGTCGGGGTTTTCCGACGCTATTCTGAGAAGGCAATCTTCTCTGTCGTCGCATATCCCCTTAATCCAGTCTTTTTTATATTGCATTATTCTGGCAAGAAATGGTTTTGGCGGGAGATTTAACTTTGTTTCCATTTGTGCTTCTTCTTTCAGCGCTTCAAGTCTTGCTTGGTAAAGAGCGTCTGCTAATTCACAATTTCTTCTGACTAAAGCGTCTTCGCTTTCTTTGATTTCAATTTCTCCTTTGAAAAATGCTCTATCAGTTGCTCTGAACTCTGTTCCCCAGGGTTTTATTCCATAAGACAATGCTCTCGGTCTTTTGCTGTACCACCATTCCCTGTCTTTTTCGTCGAAACCTTCTGGCAGAACAACTTCCAGTCTCTGAGTTTTCTTCAAATCCATAAGAATTGAGTAGATGTTTTCTTGGATTTTGGTTACGATGGGCGAAATTGCTATTTCATCTTTTACTATTACGGCGTGCACTTGTTTTATGTGAACAAGGGTTTGTTTTGCTCCTGGAGTTTCGTATCTTCTTATTTCGGCTGCGCCTTCTAAAGATGATGGGAATGTTTCTAAGACAAAGTCTGCTAAAGTTTTATTTGATGAGTATATAATTGGTTTTTGTTTGGGGAGCGAGGAGCAGGCTGGGAGAAGCGCGAGGGTTGACGCTAAGATTGTTGTTAAAATGCTTCGGGGTTTGCGTTTTCTCATGCAAGTTATTACGAAGAGAATCCTTATATAATATTTATGCTTGTGAAATGACATCTTCATAAACTAAATTGGGGAAGGGAAAATCGATAATTTAGTAAAATCATACTTGGTTCATCTGGCTGGTTGTTTCATGTTAACTATTTTTCTTTTATTTTATGGGCTGGCTAAACATTGTTTTGATCAATACTTTTGTCAATACTAAACTTTTTATAATAACTCTTCTTTGATTTGGGATGGAATTTTCAAAGGTTGTGAAGAAGAGAAAATCGGTGAATGCGTTTTCCGGGAAGAAGGCTTCGTGGAAAGATGTGCTGGAGGCAATTGACGATGCTATTCAGGGGCCGTTTGCAGGAAATCATAATAACCTGAGATTTTTGATTGTTGAAGACGGCGGGATGATTAAGGAGCTTGCCGGGCTTTGCGAGCAGAACTGGATTAATGAATCTGGCTTGCTGGTTGTAGTTTGCTCGGATGATACACATTTGGAGAATATCTACGGCGAAAGGGGAAGAATTTACTCTAGGCAGCAGGCGGGGGCGGCTATTCAGACTTTTCTTTTGAAACTTACTGAATTGGGCTTGTCGTCGTGTTGGGTTGGTTCTTATGCCGATGAAATTGTAAAGGAGAAACTGAAAATTCCTCAGCATATTCAGGTTGAGGCGATTGTTCCTATTGGGTATGAAAGACGGGTGAAGGGGGCGGGGAGAAAGCCGAAGAAGAAATTGGAAAGTGTTTTGTATTGGGAAGAGTGGGATAAGACGAGGAAGCCGGCTTTTTTCAGGAATAGGGAAGAGGATTATGATGCGCCGGAGTATAGATAAAATGGGTTGTAAATGGAGTTATGTTCTACTTGGAGGAAAAACATTCTATGGAATGAGTGAGAAGGGAGCCACGACTAAGGTGATATTGGAATATGCAAAACTTACAAAGGCAAAAGTAAAAGGAACATTGGGAGACTATCTGGGGATTAAGGAATACTGATAATCAAGTTTACTGCGTCACAACCAACTGGGGGCTTGGCAAATCTGTTTCCTGCTGGATTATGATTGGATAAATATTGTTATTGATGACTTTGTTTCTGATAATGACTTGATAGTATAAATCAATCCTAAACTCTTTACCTTGGAGTCTCGCCTGAAATTTCCATTTTATAATTTTCCTTAAATGTTCTTTGTCTATCTTGATGAATTCAGATGCATCGAAGATTTGTATTCCTGTTATGAATCCTTCTTCATCTACATCAATAACTATATTCTGGAATTCCAATGAAAAGTCATATTCTCTTTCTTTGACTTTGAAAAAGAGAATATCATTTACATAATCGTAGTCCATTTCTCCTTCTGCTTCTAAATGTCTTTCTGTCATATTTTTGGTATCTGCCATTCTTTTACAAAATAGAATGTTACTATATTAACTTTTCTGTTATTTATCTTTAGTATTATCTTTAGGTTTTTACCTTGGTATTTGTAAAATGCAGCATGGTTTTGGTTGTTTTGCAGTCCGACTAAGAACGGCGTCTGCGAGATTAATATCTTTTTTAGTTCTTCGCAAGTATACATCTCTCTTTGTGCTGTGCTTAGTCTAAAAAACGTGTGAGGCGTGCATTCAATCTGTTCTTGGGAATATTTTCTTAAGAAGAGGATGAAATCTTGTACGTTTATCTTTCTCTTTATCTTTGTGCTTTCTGAGAACATGCGAGTTTTAGGAATCGGGTGTTTTAATGTTTTTCTGAATATCTAATAAAATAAAAGAAAACAAAAAGAAAAAAATAAAATAAATTATTGGAAATTATCTGAACACTTCTATGCCGAAGTCTGACATTTCTGTCTTGCTGCCAGGTTTTTCCTCAAGCTCTCCGCGTCCCATGATGTATGGAGACTTGACGCCTGTCATGATTGTTATAACTCTGACTTTGTTTGCAAAGTCCTTGTTGATTCTTGCTCCGATGATTACCTGGGCGTCTGGCGAGATGTTCTCTGTGACGATTTCTCCGACTCCTGCGAACTCTTCAAGTTTGAAGTCAGGGCCGCATGTCACGTGGATTAATGCGCCGGTTGCTCCCCTGTAGTCGACATCCAAAAGCGGCTGAGTGAGCGCCTGCCTTACAGCTTCATCAACTCTGGACTGAGCGTCAGATTCTCCGACACCAATAACTGCAACGTCTCCGTTTTTCATGATTGCCGAAACATCTGCATAGTCAAGATTAATTAATGATGGCAAAGTAATAGTTTCTACTATACCTTTTATCATTGTACTGACTAGCTCGTTTGCGACGGCAAATGCCTGTTCCATCGGCAAGTTTCCTGCGATGTCTACAAGCCTGTTGTTGTCAATTAAAATTGCTGTGTCTACTACTTCTGTTAATTCCTGCAATCCGAATTCTGCTTTTTCCTGCCTTACTTTTTCACATTCGAACGGCATTGTTGCTACTGCGATTACTACTGCGCCGGATTCTTTTGCAAGCTGTGCGATAACTGGCGCTGCGCCTGTTCCTGTTCCTCCGCCAAGTCCGGTGAGGATGAAAACCATGTCTGCGCCGCCTGTTGCTTTCTTCAATTCAGAGAGAGATTCTTTTGCAGCTTCTCTTCCGATTTGAGGCTTTCCTCCTGCTCCCAAACCACGAGTCATTTCTTTTCCGATTAAAACTTTTTCGTCGGATTTTGTAATGCTTAGGTGGAGAGCGTCGGTGTTACAGCCGTAAATTGTTGCGCCATTTATTCCTTTGTTGAAAAGCCAGGTTGACATGTTGCAGCCGGCTCCGCCAACTCCGAAAACTTTGATGCTTGCCTTGCCAGCTCTTAACTCATCAAAATTGATGCTGTGTGTTTCAGCGTTTTTTATTGCTTCTTTTGTAAAATCTAGTACCATTTTTACCTCCTTTCATTTAGGATTGCATTTTTTAGAGAGTTCTAGTTTAAATATTTGATTGTTGTGGAAAATCAGCATTTTATTTGTGAATTCCTACTCTTTCTATAGTTTCGAGGACTTTCTTTTCTGCTTCTTCAAGAGGCATTTTTTTGAGTATGAAACCTGCTGCTGCTTTGTGCCCCCCACCTCCAAGTTCTTCAGCGAATTTTGATATGTCTACCCCTTTTGATGAACGGAAGGATCCCTTTATTTCATCTTCAAGCTCAATTAAGTTAAATACAAAGTCAAATCCGGAAATCATCTGCATATCATTGATTCCTAATCTGACTTCTGCTTTGTTTAATTTAAGGTCTTTTATATCATGCCATGGGATTATTACATATGCAAACTTTTTTTCTTTGTTTATTTTTAATTTTGTGAATTGGATGGCAAAAAACTTTTTTAGTTTTAATGGAGTATTGTATTGTATTTCTCTCAGGATTAAGTCGTAGTCTGCGTTTTTCTCAATCAAGAAGTTTGCGTCTTTTAGTGCGTCTTTTCCGTTGGAAAAAGTAAAGAAACCTGAATCCGTGCAAACTCCAAGAAGCAAACGAGTTGCTAATTCTTTGTCAATGACAATTTTTAGATTTGTAAGCATATCAATTAAAACAGAGCAAGCCGAAGGCTTAGAAGAATCAACGTAGTTTAAGCTTCCAAAAAAACTGTTTGTCGCGTGGTGGTCTATATTAATTACTAATTTGTCTTTTGGAGGAACATATTTTGTTGTCATTTTTCCTGATTGATTTTTAATATCACTATCTAAAAATAAATATAAATCAAAATCATCTGAATTTAATTCTGATATGTCCTTGTCGAATTGGACTTCTTTTGCAAATGGGAAGGTCATAAGATTTTCTGATAATTTGTCGAAACTGACTAAAGTTACTTTCTTGTTTAGATGTTTTTCTAAGAAGTATTTCATTGCTGTGCATGAGCCGAGGGAGTCGCCGTCTGGGGCGTAGTGCAGAGTCATTGCTATTTTATCCACGGATTTTATCTTTTCCCAGATTTCTTCTATTGCGTTGTTTCTCATATCTTCTCCAGAATTTCCGCTTTTATATTTACTTCTTTACATAGCTCAACAAAATGTTTTGCGTCTTCCAGGGTTCCGGCGATTCCTGCGCCGTAATGCATCGGGACTGCCAAATCCGGGCTCAATAGTGAGGCGACTTCTGCGGCTTCTTCGGCTGTCATGACGAATTTTCCTGAGACTGGAAGTAAGGCGATGAATTGGTTGCCGTGCTTTCCGTATCCTGTCAGTGAGCGCATTTCGGGAATTTTGTCTGTGTCGCCTGCGTGATAAATTATTGTGCTGTCTGTTTTTATTATGTAGCCTAGCCAACCTTCTTTTTTTTCGTGGAATGATTTGTTTGTGTTATAAGCTGGAACCGCCTGGATTTTTATTTTTGCGATTTCGACGTTGTCGCCGGGTTCAATTATTTCCATCTGAATTTCTTTTATTTTTGTTATTTTGCTTTGGGCGTCTGCTGGGATGATTATTGTTGTGTTTGGCTTGGAGATTTTTTCTATGTCTTTTATTGAGCAGTGGTCATAGTGGCTGTGAGTTATGAGGATTATGTCTGCTTTTGGAACTCTTGCTGAAACGTTGTAGGGGTCTATTGCTAAGATTTTGTTTTGGGTTTGGATGAGGAAGCCTGAATGCCCTAGGTAGTCTAGTTTGATATTATTTATTTGCATGTTTTTAGAAATCTGAAGAGAGTTATAAAGTTAATTGTTATTTTATTTTATCAATTAATTTTTGTTTTACTAAATCTTTCTTTTCTTTGGAAATATTAAATAAGAATTTTTTTACCATTTTTTCAGAGATTGTGAAGATGTAATTTAGTTTGATTATGCTGTCTTTTAGTGCGCCCTCTTTTTTTGTTAATGGAATCCCGTGCATTTGCAAGTTTGATGTTATTCCTGCGACGACTATGTTCCCGCCTTCTTCAAAAAGAATTAATGCGGGGCGAGTTTTCACTTCAAATGTGTCTGGGTACTGGATTTCTGCAAGAATTACACTGCCGAAGTTATGCATTTTCCCAGGCTTCGTCATCTTTATTGTCCCAAAGTTCTTTCATTTTTTCCTGTTGTATTTTGTGGAGGAACTCGTCGTATTGATTTCTTTTTTTTAGTGTCAGATATAGCGACAGCATTTTTTTTAAGAGTTCGTTGTATGTTTCTCTGGGATTGTCTTTTGCCTGCTTCAGCTTTTCTATTATTTCTTTCTTTAGTAAGATAGTTGATTCTGTCATGTATAGTCTATGCATAGTTGGCTATATAAAGATTATTGCTTTGCGGTTTTCCATAAAGAATTAAAGACTAAGCAATCTTTTTTATTTTGATTGTTCAACCTGCTTCGCAACTGACAATAACTTTTCATCTTCGCCTTTCGCAGCCATGATTTGCAAGCCGACAGAGCGCAAGGTTTAAATATTAGTTATACAAAGTATAACCATGTCAATTATAGAAGCAAGGGTAAAGAGATGGGGCAACTCGTTTGGGATAATTATTCCTAGTGAGACTGTTGCAGCTAAGAAGATAAGAGAAAATCAGACTGTCAATATTATTATAATGGAAGACTCTAAGAAGGTTTTGAAAAAAACATTTGGTTTGTTAAAGGGAAAAATAACGAAACCAACCCAACAAATAAAAGATGAACTCAGAAGAGATATCTATTAAAAACGAGGAATCTTTTTTCTTTGATAGCTATGCTTTTTTTGAGATTCTCAAGGCAAATAAAAATTATGCAAAATACACAGAATCTGAGATTATTACTACAAAACTTAATCTTTTTGAACTTTGTTTAGGAGTGCTGAGAGAAAAGGGCGAGACAGAAGCAAAGGAGGTTTTAGATTTGTATTATCCGTTTGCTATAGATTTTGATGAGCTTGTTATAGAAGAAGCAGCGAAACTTAAAAATCAACTGAATAAGAGGAATGTTTCTATGACAGACTGCATAGGATATGTTTTGTCTAGGCGTCTTGGAATAAAATTTCTTACTGGAGACAAAGAGTTTGAGGATTTCGAGGATGTTGAGTTTGTTAAGTGAATTTATCAAACGGTTTTCTAGAGTGAGTTGAAGAAGGTTGTGAATGAGCGGGAGATTAATTAGCCGACTGGGTTGTTGCGCTAGATATTCTTTGGCGAATTGCCTGTATTTCAGAACTTGATTTGTCTGTATATACGGACTGGAAGGCAGAATCAATGCCCTGCAAGTATGCATCGAGAGGCATGAAATCTCCATCTGTTCTTATGAATGTTTCTTCGCCTTGTCTGTCGCCGATTGTTATTACCTGTTCAACCGGAGTTTGTGAGCAATTGACCTTTGTTATTCTTTCATTTGCTCCTCTGATGCAATTGCCTGAAAGAACTCCTGCAATACCGATTGTGGCTGCGGCAAGTCCTCTGTAGATATTTTGTTTTGATGGTTTGTAATCACCAATACCAACAGCACAAACAGCAGTAGCACCAACACCAACACCTAATACGGGTTCATAAAGGGCGACAGAGGTTATTCCTACTCCCATTATTGCTCCGCTAACTGTGGAAGCGATTTCTTCAATTTTTGAGCTTGTTCTTTCGTTTGTCATGGTTTTCTTGAGAATTTTGAGTATTTAAGGTTTTGTTACTTTAGAATTAATTCTACTTGTTTCGCAACACTCAACAACTTTTCATCTTCTTTACGGGAAGCCATTATCTGCAAGCCGATGGGACAACCATCAATGAAGCTGACAGGCATTGAGATTGCTGGAAGCTCCGCCAGATTTGCTGGAGTTGTGAGAGCATCGGAGGCGTAGATTTCTTCGATAGACATTTTGGCTGTTTCGCCGAGATTCCAAGGCAAAACCGGAACAGTTGGAAGCATTATTACGTCAACTTTTTTGAATGCTTTTTCAAATTCTTCTTTGATGAGCTCTTTGACTTGGAGGGCTTTGTTGTAGTATCTGCCTTTGTATTCAGCTTTTGTGATTTCTTTTCCGCCGAAAATTCTTCGCAGGACTTCTTCACCTGCCACGTCTTCGATTTTCTTTCCGTATTTTCTACCATCGTAGCGTCTTGTTGAGGAAAAGAATTCGACGTAGACTAAAGGGTAGTAGGTTTGGACGGCGAGGTTGATGTGTTTGATTTCAATTGGGACGATTTGATAATCTAAAGAGGTGGAGAATTGTTTTATTTTTTCGTTGATGAGATTTTTGATTTTGGGGTTGATGCCTTCTAGTTTTAGGACGCCTACTTTGATGTTTTTTGGTTTGGTTAGAGTGAAGGGTTTTGAGTCAAACGTTGTTGTGTCGTTTTCGTCTTTGCCTTTGATTATGTTCAGCATTAGTGTGATGTCGTCAACGGATTTTGCGAGTGGTCCGATTTGGTCTAGGGACATTGAAAGGTCGCAGAGTCCGTGTCTTGAAACTAAGCCGTAGGATGGTTTGTAACCGATGACGCCGCAATGTGACGCCGGGTTTCTGATTGAGCCGCCGGTGTCGCTGCCTAACGTGATGTCTGTCAAGTCTGCGGCGATTGCGGCTGCTGAACCAGAAGAAGAGCCGCCCGGGATTTTTTTTAGGTTTGCCGGATTTTTGCAGGGTTTGAATGCAGAGGTTTCGCCGCTTGAACCGCACGCAAACTCATCCATGTTGAGCATCCCGATAATTAACCCGTCTTCTTCTTTTATTTTTTTGATGACGGTTGCGTCGTAAGTTCCTAGATAATTTTCTAGAGTTTTTGAGGCGCAGGAAACTGGCATGCCTTTGACGTTGATGTTTGATTTTACTGCGATGATTTTGCCATATAGCTTGCCTTTGGATTTTTTAGCATCTAGAGATTTGGCTTCTTGCTCTGCTTCTGGATTTATGTAGAGGAAGATGTTTAAGTCTTTTTGGGATTCTATTTTTTTGAGGAGGGTTTTTACTTTTGTTTGGAGGTTCATTAATTATTGAAAGAAGTTTGGTTATTAAGGTTTTTGTTAGTATAATTCAGAATCATGGATTAGTGGAAACTTTTTCCTATCTTCAAATGTTTGCGCTCCGATGCCGCAGCATTCTCCATCAACATAGAAAAATTCTATCTTTTTCTTTAGGGCTTTACTCATTTCTTTTTCTATCTTCTCTTCTTGTTTTCTAAATCTTATTTGTAACTCTTGTCTCTTTTTCCAGAATGGCTTGAGTTTTTCAATTATCTCTTCTTTGTTCATTTTGTTATACAGTTGTATAATTATGTAAATGTTTGGGTGACTACAATCTTATTTCGTGTAGTCACCTAAGAATCTTTTTCAGTGCCTTGTATTCTTTTATGAACAAATCAATTGTCGGCTTTATGTCGTGGTTTTTTTGGTATGCCTGCAATGAAGCGTAGTATTCTGCCCGGTTTTTGAGATCAATGTTTATCGGCGGCAGTTTATTTTTCAGAAGTATGTTGTTTAAGAGAATTCTTCCTATGCGTCCGTTACCGTCTCTAAATGGATGTATATTCTCAAATTGGTTGTGAACTACGGCTGCTAAAAGAAGACCTGGAAAGATATTTTTATTTTTGTGATACCATTCTACCAGTTCATTCAGTAAGTAGTGAACTCTTGACTGGGGTGCGCCTTCGTGGACTATTTCCCCCAATCGGTTTTTTACGACTACTTCTTCTCCTGGTTTTCTAAGTTGTCCAGCAAAAATTTTTGAGTTCTTAAAAACAATTTCGTGAATCTTTTTTATTAGTTCTAGGGATAATTCCTCTTTTGTTTCCTTAATGAATTTAACAGCTTCGCTCACGCCGTAGGCTTCTGCAATGTCTTGTTTTGACTTTTCCTTCGGCCATTTATCTTCTTCTAAAATCTCCCTGACTTCTTTGCTGTTTAATTCGCTTCCTTCAATGGCATTTGTGTTGTACGTGAACAATTCAGAGAATTTTTCCCATTGCTGTTCTGACAAATGACTTATCTTTAGAGGAATTTCTTTTTCTAACTTTTTGACAAAGGATATTTCTTTTTCCGTTAATTTGAATTGAAGAGGGTCCTTGATTATATTGTACTTGCTGATTTCTTCTGAGATTAATTTTTCTGCTTTTTCTACTCTTTCTTTCAGGAGTGTCTTGTTTATGTCTGCCCCGAGAAACTTCCTTATTTTGTGGACTTTAGAGCCTTCTCTGAATGAATGTCCTAAATAGTATTTTGTCTTTTTTCCGACTTTTCTTTTTTCAATGTGCATAAGAATATAATGGGTGACTACATATATAAACTTTTTGGGAAGGGTGACTACATTGGAAGTCGCTGAAGAACTGAGTATTTAGCTGAATATTTTTTTGAACCAGTTGAGGATTTTTTCTATCATGCCCTGACTTATGCACTCTCCGGAAACGCAGACGTTTGAGCCGCACTCAAAATTATTTTCGCATTTTTCTTCGCCTTTAAGCTGCGTTACAAATTTTCCCTTGTCAGAGCAGAAGTTACCTTCTTTTCTGTAGCCGAATGGGTAGCACTTCCCGTCAAGCGGGCAGGCGTCTTTACATACCAAGACTTCTTCTGAGTCTATTGACTCTATTTCATCTTCTCTTACCTGACAGTTCATCTGCCATTTTTCGCATGCGGCTTTGCCGCCTTTTTTACAGGCATCAAGGTATTCTTCACAGTCTACGTCACTTGAGCCCTCGGTACTGATGATGATAGGCTTTTCGCCTTCAACATAACAATAGCTTGTGACCATATAGGAATTAACACCGCATTTTCCGGTGTCTTTCGAGCAGTGTCCTTCGCAAAATTCAGCTGCGTATTTTTTCCAGACAATGCCTGGCTTGCAGGAAGTTTCTCCGCCTTCATAGCTTTCTGTTCCGTCGTAGCATTGCCAGTAGGCTTTTTTGAACCAGTCACCCAAAACTTCGGTTGAGGTTGTTTCTCCCTGTGCGCAGTCAAAATAAATTGTTTCTTCCTTCCCGTCTTGGAAAGTGTATTGGTATCCGCCGCATGAACTTTTCCAGACTATTTTTTCCCATTGGGATCCTGCGAAATTAATTGAGCAACTTTCTGTTCCTTTGCACCATTTTGTTCCCTGGTCAGCGTCGGTCCACTGACCTGCGAGATAGCATGTGTTTTCAGTGTTTGAGCCTTTGAACATGCAGGTTATTTGTTCTTTTATCTCGGTGCTCTTAATACAAACTCCATCTTTGCATCCGCCCGGGCAGTCTAAATAAGTTGTTTGGATATACCCAGACTCGTCGCAGTAATGTTCTACTAACTGGTTTTCTGAAATGCAACTATCTTTGCCGCCTGTTCGGATTCGTTGGTCACGGCTGTCAGCGAAGGTAGAACGGAATCCGAATGTGTGCGCAATCAGGTATTTATTTATGCCTCCATCAGGGTCCGAGCATAATTTTGCGATTATGTCTTTGGAGAATCCTTCGTAGCATTGGTCAGTTTCCTGATCCCAATAAGTTGTCGGGTCGTCTAAGCAGGATTCGGAGTCTATTACACTTGAGTTTGTTGTAGACGGGCAGGTATAAATTTTGCATCCATTTTCGTCTGTCTTGCCTGTGTCATAGGCTCCCTCGCAAATTGGCATTGAGCAAGCAGTTACGGGGCAGGCGTAGATTGAGCATCCCCAGTTGTCAACCTTGCCTGTGTCGTATGCTCCTTCGCATAATGGTATGCTACAGGAATAATTAGAAATGGATGAAGACTCAGCAGTTATGAAACTTGCTAACATGATTAACATTAGAATGTAAATGAAATGTTTTCTCATGGCGTTTCTAGGTTAACTTCGTTTATAAATTTTCCGAAGACTTCAGTTCTTCTTAGGAATCATTTCCCACAAACCAATGATATTTCCTTCTGTGTCTTGGACTTGGGCGTAGAAGCCCATGTCGCCAACCTGCATTTTTCCTCTGAATATCTTACCGCCCGAAGCTTTGACTTTTTTGATGTGGGCGTCGAGGTTTGGGACGTCAATCACCAAGACTGGTGATTGTGCGGATTTTTCGTCGCGCTTGTACATGCCGCCGTTTATCATGCCTGGCTTTTTTAGCATGAATGTTTTTTCATCGGTTTCTCCGGTGTGGGCGATGACGTATTTCATGTCGGGCATGTCGTTGAGTTTCCAGCCGAAGACTTCTGAGTAGAACTTCATCACTTTTTCTTTATCGTCAAATGGTATTTCGAAATGGATTATTGGGTTCATTTTTTATTGAGGATGTTCAGATATAAAAACTTTTGCAGTATTTTTGCTGGAATAAGAGGTTTGTTGTTATATTTTTAAAATTATAGTTGGTTATAGAATTGTACTTTCCTTCGGAAAGTTTATTATTTAGTCGTTTGCTTTGCGAACGAACTTGGCAGGAGCCAAGGGGTTGGTAATAATGTAAAATCACAGGGGGTTAGCGGTTGATTAGGGAATTTGGTAACAAGGTAAAATCATGCTTGGTTCATCTGTGAATTATTTGATGAACGTGATTTGTTTTTGCATTAATTATTTTCTGGGGCGAGCAGGGAAAAAGCGAATAGGAAATTCTCATTCCTCGCGTTCGCGAACGCTTCGGAATGAGCGGAGCGAATGGCTGCTCACAGGGGTTTGGTTTTAGAGGCGGCGGGGCTGGTGGGTTAGGTTAATTGGCGGCGAGCGGTTAAATTAGACTTTACCATTCCACTTTCTTTACATTATCAAGCTTGTTGTAAATGATTTCTTCGAGGATGTAAACTTCAATTGAGTTTTCTATTTGGCCGGAGAAATATCTGATTTGGTAGTCTTTGTCTTTTTTTGGGTCGAAGGCTTCTATTATCATTTCTTTTGTTGTCTTGTAGTCCTGCATGACATAATGCGCGTCGATTTCTAATTCTACCGAGTCAACTTTTATTTTGTCGCCTTTCTTTAATTTTTCTACTGGCTTTGACGCTTTTACTTTTATTACTGACTGCTCGGTTGAGACTTGAGGAGATTCTTTTTTGACAAGTTTTCTTGGTTTTGATTCTGCGTATTCAACGTCTTCGTCATCACCAAATGCGTCGTCTAGAGACATTCCTTCGTCTTCTTTTTGTTTTTTTGCCATTTGAAATTAATGGATGGAGGATTTTTAAGTTTGTTGGTTGGTGAATTATTGAGAGAAATAATTAATATAAAAACAATCTTTGAGTTTAACGGCGTGATTTTAGTGAGATAACTATTTTATTTATTTTTGGGGAATCACCACTTCTTCTTTTGCAAGTATAAACTTTAGCCCAGGAAGATTAATAGAAGAATAAGTAATAATGACACAATGCTTGTAAGGATTAAGAGTCTTGGTTTTTTTAAGATAAATGGAATTAAGTTTATGATTATTATTCCTATTCCTACTATCAGATTTATTGTTGCGATTGCCATTATAATCCTCTTCCTGCAATTTCCTTGACTATTTCTATTAAGAGACCAAGAGTTGACAGCAAAGAACCGAGATTCAGATATCCTAAGATTATTGAGATTCCTCCCATTATAAGAAGAATGCCTGCTATTATTTCAATGCCAGTTATTTGTCCTGTTTTATTCATTATCTTTTTATGTATTCTATACTTAAATAATTATCTGATTACCATTTCTTCTTTTCTGCCAATATGAAATTATCGTCTTTGTCGGGGGCGTTTGCGAACATTCGTTTTTTGAAATCTTTGTCTTCGCTGGATTGGATTGGCTGTTCTTCTCGAAAACCTCCTAGAGATTTTTTTTGTTTTTTTGGCTTTAACGATATTTTGTCTAACTCTTTGGCGAAATTGTCGAGGATTTGCTTTGCTTCTTTGGCGATTTGGGATTGGTTCATGGCTATTTAGAGATAGAGGGATTAATAAATTTAATCTTTGGTTTTTTGTTATCTTTCAGTTCTATGATAATTCCTTCACCCTCGGCTGCTGAGCCAACATTTAGTGCGATTGTTTTTCCGATTTTGTCTTTGCCGAAACATTCATGATGATGGCCGGCGATTGCGAGGATGGGTTGATATTTTTGGATTGTTCTTTTGATTAATTTTGAGCCATAGTGTTTTCCTCTTACTTTTTCGTGGGCCGTCATAGATAGCTTGTCTAGCTTTGTATTGTACGGTGTGTTGTGTGATACAAAAATTACTCTGTCTTGTTTATTTTCTTTCTGGAACTTTTTGAAAAGTCTGTCTAATTTTGCTTTTGATTTTCTGTAATTTTTGGACTTAACTCTACCTGGAAATGTTTGCCCGTATGCTCCGATGAAGATATAATTTTTGAATCTGATATACAAGTATGTGAACTCTTTGATGTTTTTGTATTTTTTTAACATTGGTGTAAAGAAGTCTTGGTTATACCATTTCCAGATTTTTTTTCTTGGCTTTGGGTCGTGGGTGTCTGTTTCGTATTTTCCGTCGATGTTTCCATAGACTAGGAAAACTGGAGCTGGCAGTTTGTTTATTTGTTTTATTACCTTTTCTCCGAGTTTATTGTCTTTGATTATTAATTGTTTGGTTTTCTCTTTTCCAATCGCCTCCCAAAGTTCTATGTCTTTTTTGTAGCAGTGTTTGAACCAGAGTTTTCGATATTTGAAAGGGTTATGGTCTCCAATGTCAATTACTACATCGATTTTTTCTTTTTTTATTATCTTCTTGAATTTCTTAGGAAACTTTCCGTGGAAGTCGCCGATTGCGAGGATTCTCATTTTGTTATCAGGAAAAGAGATGTTTTAAGTTTTTGGCTGGACTTTGTCGGGGAAGCGAATGCAGTAATATGCGCGGAAAGTTTCTGAGATGTGATTTTCTTTTATTTCTTGACGGATGTCGTCGGTTGTTGGCTCTCTTTTTCTTGTTCCTACCAGATATTTCATTTCGCTCAGCCATGCGATTTCTCTTTGGAAATAGTCATGGGGATTGACTGGCTTAAGTTTTTGGAATCTTGCTCTTAGTCTTTGATTATTTCTTGTTTGACGAGTTATTGCGACGGCAAGGTAATCTCGGAAGTCCATCATTTCTGTGTCATCGATAACTTCCATTTCCTCTTTTGATAGAGCTGCATAAATGTATCCTGCCTGCTGCTGTGTGTAGTGCTCTCTAATCAGAATGTTTCTTTCTGTTATTGAAAGTCTTGGCTTGTGCGGGGTGACTGACATATGCATTTAGAAGGAGGGAAGTTTTTAAATTTTTAGTTTGGTTTGCTGAAGGAAATTTGGGCTGATAGTTAATGCAGAAACAAGACGTAAACGTTTGCTCAATGCAAAAACATAATTAATATAAATTCGAGACGGTTGCTGTATATCGACGTGTTTTCATTAATTTAAATCAGCTTTAGCATAAAAACAGATTAATATAAACTCGATACGATTGTATATTACCGATGTATTTTCAATTTATTAGGATTGACTGCGGTATGAACGGCGCGTGCGATTAAACTTTTTACTAATTTATGGAGTCAGTCTATCTCTATCTCTTGGGAAGAGAACTGCTTCGCGGATGTTCGGAAGATTGAGGATTAGCATTGTTAATCTTTCGAGTCCCATGCCCCAGCCGGCGTGAGGCGGAGCGCCATAGCGGAATGAATCAATGTAATCTTTGAAATCTTTTGGATTTAGTCCTTTGATTTTAAGGCGTTCTGTCAGAAGTTCTGGGATGTGGACACGCTGTCCTCCGGAGGAGATTTCCATTCCGTTGTAGATTGCGTCGAAGCCGCCGCTTGAATCTTTTCCTTTCGGCATAATGTAAAACGGCTTTCCGGCAATTGGCCAGTCGTGAACGAAAACAATTGTATCAGGAAATAATTCTCCGAGTTTTTTTTCTGCTTCGCCTGTCAAATCGTGCTTTCCCGTTGGGATTTTATTTTTTTTCATTATCTCAACTGCTTCGTTGAACGTCATGTATTTTGTTTTTGGGACTTTGAGTTTTACTTCTGGGAAGAGAGCGAGTTCTGCCTTGTTTTTTTCCATGACTTGTGCAATCATGTGCTGTGTGACTTTTGCGAGGACGTCCATGACGACAAATTCGTCGGCAAATGCCATTTCAAAATCAAACTGCCTTGATTCGTTCAGATGCCGAATTGTGTTGTGCTTTTCTGCGCGCCAGGCGGTGAAGACTGCGAAAACTTTTTCCATTGAGCAGGCGAGCATTTGTTTGTATAATTGGCAGGACTGGGAGAGGAATGCTTTTTTTTCGAAGTATTTTAATGGGTAGAGTTCTGTTCCGCCTTCGCTTGATGCTGAGATTATGCTTGGAAAGATTGCTTCAATTGCGTTGATTGATGTCATGTATTCGCGGTATGCCTGCAATAAGGTGCTTTGGATTCTGAAAATTGCCTGGGCTTTTCTTCTGTGCAAGTCAAGGAATCTGTAGTCCAGTCTTTTCGGAAGTTCTGTTTTTGAGAAGTCTGAGACGTCAACTGGTAAAGGGTCTGCTGCTTCTGCGAGGACTTCGAATGATTCTGGGATTATTTCTCTTCCTTCTGGGGCTTTGTCTGATTTTTTTACTGTTCCTTTTATTACGACGACTGATTCTCTTGAAGTTTTTGACATTGCCTTGAAAATATCTTCCGGGGTTTTGTCTTTGTGGGCTGTGATTTGGATTTCTCCGGTTGAGTCTCTTAGAATTATGAATTTGATTTTTCCCAAGTCTCTGCTGTCATAGAGCCAGCCGGCTACTGCGGCTGTTTTGCCGTCGTCTTTCGCAGTTATTTCTTTTATTTGTTTTCTTTCTTTGTTTAGTTTTATTAAATCCATGGTTAGATTAGAAAGGATGGGTTTTTATTTGTTTTGGGACGAAAGGTTTTTATAGGATTTGCATGAAGAGAACTTATGAAACTATCTAAATATTCGATATTGACATCTGGGTTAGCTGGGGTTTTGTGGTTTAGTAATTCTATATATAGCTGGGGATATAAGGCGGGACGTTTTGACGGCGTTATGGCGGGAAGAAAAGAAGTTATTGAGAGGTATTCAGAGGATTTGAATGAGCTTGAGAGGAAGACGGAGGAGACGTTAAGGAGAATCGATCCTGATTATCCGGTGAAACCAGTTGTCGAGCCAACTGATGAATCAGATGAAAGAGAATATCTTGATAGAGGCGTAAGGATGCCTTTTTTCTGAATTGATGGGTTTTTGGTTTTGTATTGCAATAATCTTTAAATAAGTGAATTATTTTTTTGGAGAATGGATGAAGAAGTGGAAAGACAGATTAGATATTTTTGCGAGAATCATCCTCTTGCGGCGGTTCTTCTTGCCAGCAGGCATCCTGAGTCTGTGCTTTATCTAAGAATGGCTTATCAAACTTTGTTAGATAATTATGACGGCAATGTATCTCTTTTGTCTCAGGTATTGGAAAGGAAAAGGACTACTCTGACGGATGAGCTTAATCGTCTTGGGGTGAAGAGACAACGACAGGATAAAAGTGCGGAGATTGGAGGAGAAAGGTTAGGTTAGGATTTTATTGATAAGGCCTTTGTTAAAGAATCGGCTTGCCGTTTTTCAGAATTTCTTTGATTAGCGGGTCGTTTGCTTTAAGGTCTTTTTCTTCAAAGAAGTGCAGTTCTATTTTGATGTTTAGTTTATTGATTTCTTTTTTAATTTTGTCTGTTTGTTTTTTGTTTTCTCTCTCTGTTATGATTGCAATGTCAATGTCAGAGTTTTCTGTCTGGATTAGTTTTGCATAGCTTCCGAAGAGGATTGCTGAGTTTATGTCTTTAATCTTTGAGAGTTTTTCTGCTGTTTCTACAAGGAGGTTAAATATTTTATATGGGATGTTGAAAGATTTGTATTCTTCTGAGATGAGGCTGAATATTTCTTTGTTTTTTTCTATGCTGAAGTTTAATGAGTAAAGTTTTCCTTTGCTGGTTATTAATCTTAGAGATTTGAGTTTTGTCAGAGTGCTGTCAAGAGGGATGTTGTTCATTTGTGTTTTTTCTTTTATTTCTTTTCTTGTATATCTGCTTCCTGGACTGATTAGGAAATAGGAGAGTATTCTTATTATGTTTTTGTCGAATAGGTTTGATATCATTACTTTACCAGTTTATTGGTGCCTATATAGTTTTCTATGTGGGGATTACTAAATTTTTGGTATTATTGGTACTTTGTCTTAGTAATGTGGCTTCTAAGTAAATGTTAAATAGCCTTGTTTTATTCTGAAAATATGGAACATGAGTGTATAGACTGTGGAACAGATATTTCTCATAAGAGAAGTGACGCAAAGCGTTGTGATAAATGTTATGAAAAATATAGACAGAAGTATCATGCTAAGTATCGCAAAACCGAGAAAAGAAGGGAGACAGTTAAGAGAGATAACGATTCTGAGGCGGCGAAACTAAGAAAAAGAAAATATAATCACTCACTTAAAGGAAAACTTTCGCATCTTAAATATCGTAGAACAGAGAAAGGAAAAACCTCTGGAAGGGCTCAAGTTCTGAAAAGAAGAACTAAAATATCTGGTGTTGGAGGTAATTTATCTGCTGCGGAAATTAGAAGAGTAAAATCTGAATATAAGACATGTGCTTTTTGTGATGAGAAAAATAAGTTAGAAATTGAACATCTTATACCAATTTCAAGAGGCGGAACAAATGACTATCGTAATTTAGTAATGGCTTGCAGAAAATGCAATATGCAAAAGTTTAATCTTACTGCTGATGAGTTTTTTATGAAGTATCCAACCAAACAAGAATATTTTCTAAAGCTTGACGCAAATAAGAAAAAATCTGTTGGTATTATTTATGACGGAATTGACGAAGATAGATTAAAGAGGAAACCAGAAATTTGGACAGAAGATAGGTATGAAAAATTAATAAAAATGTGGCCGAATGCTTCTGAGCAGGATTTTGCTCAGGAGTTTCCCAATAGCTCCTTTGTGGCTCTGAAGAATGTTATTGCAAAACTTAGGAAGAGCGGGAGATTTATCCCTGAGAAGATTAATAGTGGGAGATTTGTTAAGCAAGTTTCTGTTTAGCTCTATTTTTCTTCAATCACTTTATCAATAATTTCCATCGCTTTCTTCGCATCCAATTTGCCTTTGAACCTCGCCATGATTAAACCCATGTAGGCGTTTGGACGCAAGCCGGGTTTTTCCTTGATTATTTTTCTTATTTCTTCCTCGATTTCGTCGTGGGAGACTTTTTCTATTTTGACTGCTTCTTGGAAAGGAATATCTTTAGATATGGAAGTCATTACCTGCTGGATGTCTGATTTTTCTATTTCTTTTTTGTTAAGAGATTCTAGGATTTTTTCAAGTTCTGCTTCTGTTAATTTTTTCTTTAGTGGCTTTTGCCAGAGAGTTGTCATTTTCGCTATCAGATTTGCGTCTTTGTTCAATTTGCTCAATGTATGGAATTCGTCGAGGGCGTCGGGCGAGGAAGTTACAAGGGAGATTAATTCAGTGGAGAGTCCTTTTCTTTTTAGCTCGTCCTGGATTTCGGTTTTTAGTTTTGGAAGCTGCTTTTTTATTTTGTTTACTAAGTCGCGGCTGATGCGAAGAAGGGGCAAGTCGGTTTCCGGATACATTCTTGCCCTGCCGGGCATGGGACGGAGGAATTCGGTTTTTCCGTCGGGAAGAGCGTTTCTCACTTCTGCTTTTGGAGCTTTGCTTGATTGCTGTCTTTCAATTTCCAAGTCAATTGTTTTTGTCATAATTCTTGGTTCTTGGAAACCTTTGATTTCGACTCTTGGGTGTTTTGAAGTTGAGATGTTGACGTCTTGGCGGATTGTGCCGATTCCTCTTTTGACTTTGCACGCGCGGAGGATTTCGCCAAGTTTTAGCGCGGTTTCTTTGACTTGCTCCGGAGTTGACATTGAGGGGGAAGTCATTATTTCAACAAGAGGAATTCCTAACCTGTCTAACCTGTAAATTGATGTTGATTTGTTTTTTTCAATAATTCTTGCTGCGTCTTCTTCCAGAGCGAGGGTTTCTATTCCGACTTTGCCGAATGAAGTTTCTATGAATCCGTCGTGGGCTATAAGAACTGTTCTTTGAAATCCACTGGTGTTTGAGCCGTCGATAACTGTTTTTCTCATGATTTGGCTGACTGGGTAGATTTCGCAGTTCATCAGCAAGGCGATTTTGATTGCTTCTTCTAACGCCTGCTGGTTTATTTGTTTTGGAGGCTCTTCGTCTAATTCTATCAAACAGGTTGTATCGTTGTATCCTTGGTAGACGAATTCTTTGTCTAGGGAGGCTTCGTGTTTTACTGCTTCGTCGATTTCTCCTTCTTCGCCCGCGACTGCGTGGAGTCTTCTTTTTATCGTGAAGTGCGGCTCGTCTTTTCTTAGGAGGGATGGGCAATTGCAGAAGAGTTTGTTTGTGTCTAACTGCTGGTGGATTTCTAAGCCGGATTTTAGTTTTAGTTTTAGTTTTTGGTAGTCCATTTTTTTGTTTGGTTATTCGTTGCAGAATAATCCAGATATTATAAAATTGGGAGAGTTATTAAAATTTTGTTTTGTTGAGGGGAAGTAATTATCTTGGTAAAATCATACTTGGTTGTGGTGGTTGATTATTTAGGAAAATAAATCGGCAAGATATTATAGCACAAGACGTAAATGTTTGCCCATCATAAAAAACATAATTAACATAAATTTGAGACGGTGCTTATTACCGACGATATTTTAAACTAATTTGGATTGACTGCAGCGTAGGTGACGAATGCTGGTTAAGATTTAATGTCTTTTAGTATAGATATAGTTTGCTGTGCTACAGATTTATTCTCTTATAATCCGGAATTGTCTTTGTGAGTATGTCTAACCATCTTCATAACAAACTCTCTTATTTTTTCGGCTTCTGAAATATCTACTGCCGGCAAATGTCCTTCACTTTTGTATCGTTTGTAACCTCTTCTCCTAAATCTGTAATAGCCAGCCATTCCTGATTGTCCCGCTGTTTCTATTTCGAGAGTTGAAAAATTAAACAGCCGCGCCATAATTCCTCTGCGTATATCAACGTTCTGTACTCTTTCATATGGAACTGATGTATATTTTTTCCAGATAATTCCGTGTTCAATTTTTACGCCGTCGTGGGTTATATCATAAAGATAACGGTTGTAAGCCATTCTTGCGTATATTTCGCCGACTATAAGAACAAAGATTATTACAAATAATAAAACTGAAAAGAAAGTGATTAAGATAGAATTACCGAAAATAGTTGTAAGCAAATTTCTATTCATGGACGAGATTATGATGAAGTAAATAAAGATAAAGAAAAGCCCTCCGAATCTTGAGTAGGCGTTTATTCTGAAAATCCATCTTGCTCCGGGATGCAGTTGATTCATTTTATTTCCTCTTTCTTGCAGTAATCTTTTTCATAACGAATATTCTAAGCTGTTCTGCTAAGTGCATATCTAATGCCGGGATGTATCCTTCTGCATAAGGATGAGCGGAGTATCCGGCTGTTTGAATCATCAAACTTGAAAAACCAAGCATTCTTGCAATTATTCCCCTATGAATATCTATATTTTGAATTCTCTCATATGGGACATTGCTGTATCTTTTCCAGATGATACCTCTCTCTAATCTTAATCCTGCGTCGTTAAATTCGTAGAACCAGCGGTTGTAAGCCATTCTTGCGTATATTTCGCTGAAGATAATGACAAATAGTATGTATCCAAGAATGGACAGAAGTGCAAGTATCAGAATTGAATTAGCAGACGCCCCAAGTAATAAACCAACAATCGGGGCGATTCCCCAGACGCCAAAAAATATTCCAAGAAAACCAAATATTAAGTATCCACTAATTCTGAATTGCCATCTTGCTCCGGGATGCAGCCTTTCCATAAGTTGTTTAATGAATAATACTTTAAAAATTGTTCGTTTAGTTATTGGTAGCACAAGACTTAAATGTTTGCCCATTACAAAATCATAATTAACATAAATTTGAGACGGTGCTTATTACAGATGGTGTTTCAATAATCTAAATGGCTGCAGCATAAATGAAGATGTTGTTAAAGTTTAAAGTCTTTTGTTATAGAATGAAACTTTATCCAGCAGAGAAATCTTTATATAATCAGATTGTTATTTTTATGCGAGGTGAAGATGAAGAAGTTAATTCTTGTTTTGCTGGTTTTTGGGATTTTTATTAGTTTGGCTTATGCAGGCGAGGTTGTGCGGGACGTTGATATTGGCGTGAGTTGTGCAAGCGGATTTGACGAGTCGCTGGGTTTTGATAATTTTAACGGGAGTGCTTTGAAGCATTGTGTTAAGAGCGTTAATTATAACGCCAGCGGAACCTTTGTTATTGATGTCTATCTTGGGATTGGAGTTATAAGTTGTCTGTCGGGATACGAATCTGCTCAGGATATTTTTGAGGCATATAACAGCAGCGCTAACGCAGGCACCAGCAATACGACAAGTGTTTATGTCTGCAAGAAAATTGCGACTGGCGCGAATGAAAGTTCTTTAGTCAAGGATGTTTCTTTGAGTTTGACTGCCTGTTCCGGAAATGCTGAATCTGCGGGAAGTTTTGTTGACGGCGACGGGAGAACAATTTATCATTGCGTGACTGGCGGGACGCCTTTGGCAGATGACGGAGATGACGACGGCGGTGACGATGAAGACACATGTTCAGATACGGATGACGGCGTTAATTATAGTTCTAAGGGAACTTGCAGCGATGTCAATGGGACGCATGCTGATAATTGTGCTGACGGTGCGTTGGTAGAGTTTGACTGCGGGACTAATAACTTGTGCGCCTCTGAAACTATTGAGTGCGATGACGGATTTGAATGCGTTGCAGGCGAGTGCGTTGCAGAGCCGACGTGCGTTGATACAGACGTTTCAAATAATGTTTCTATTTCTGGAACCTGCACAGATATTGATGGGAATGTTTTTCCTGATGAATGCCAGGCAGTTGAAAGCGACAGGAGGTTTGGTTCTAAGATTGATTCGAAGGTTGAAGGAGAGAAAGGTTTAGTACAATATCAGTGCGACGCAGAAGGGGCTTGCGTAAGAGTTGAAAGTGTTTGTGAAAGGGGAACAACTTGTACAAGTACTGGAATTTGCGAAGATGTTGTTGACGCGCGTAAGGCGGCGAAGAAAGGGGCTTTGACAGGGGCTGTGCTTGGAGTGTTTTTGGCTGCTTCAATTTTGGGTGCGTGCGGACTTAATAAAAAAACTATTATGATTTTGGCTTTGGTTGGGGGCGTGGTTGGAGCTGGGGTTGGGTATTATATTGGGAGCGTGGTTGCCTGAAATGATTTTGAATACATTCGGTAATCTAAATAAATGATTCAAGATTGCGATTGCTAAGGGTGGGCTTTGTTAATGATATCATAAGACATAAAGTTTGCCCAAAACATAATTAACATAAACTCGATACGTTCTGTATTAATGAAGGTATTTTCAATTAGTTGGATTGGCTGGGCATAAATTAAGAATGCTGTTAAAATTTAATGTCTTTGTTATGGATTGCTATGAGGGATTAACGACTTTGCAGTAACTTGGTATATAAGTTTTTGGTTTGTTATTATTTAGTTAAAGGTTGTAACTTTTGAGGTGCTTGGTATATAAAATCTATTGGGTTCTGAAATATCTGTTGGAGGTTGTGGAATAGTTTTATATCTGTTTGACTTTCGTTGGGTATGAAACAAGAGATGTGCGTGCTGCCAGTGCAGTGCAAGAGGTGCGGAGCGATGTTTGACCTCTGGTATGACCTGCAGGAAATGGAAAGGAGAAGCGACGACTTCCCTGGCTCAAGGGTTTCGCAGAAAGTTTTGCGGGACAGCTTGTGCTGGAATTGCAGAAACGTTTTTATGAAAAAATTGAGGGATGGTAGGAAAGAGGAGATGGAAGCGGTTGATGAGTTGATGTTTGAGCTTGAGTAATTTCCTGTGTTGGGTGTGCTTAGGTAGATGTTGCTGTGCTGTAAGTAGTTTGTTTTTTGATTTATTTTTTGTACTTGTAATTTTTGGAAAATTATTACAGAGAAGGGAATTTGGTAATAAGGTAAAATCATGATAGGTTAGCGGTTGACGATTTAGGAAAGGAAGTTGTTATCTTGGGTGAAATCTATGTTATAAGAGTGATTGGATTTTTGATAATTGTTCTTTAGTAAGGTGGTTGGATAATTTCTATTTTGTTAATTATAACAATTTTTATTAACTCTTTATTTCAAGGAAGCTGATGAATGAATTAATTTCAGCGTTGATTATCGCGGTTGTGCAGGGGTTTACTGAGTGGCTGCCGGTTTCGTCGTCGGGGCATTTGGTTTTGGTTGAGAGGCTTTTGGATTATCGGGGTGGATTGCTTTTTGATGTGGCTTTGCATTTCGGGACTTTGGCTTCCGTGTTTGTTTATTTTGGCGGGGATATCGTTGATATTATTAAGGATTTGTTGAATAGGAAATGGGACAGCGAGAACGGACGCCTTGGCTTGTTGATTATAGCTGCGACGATTCCGGCTGTTATTGTTGGATTTCTTCTTAGAAATGTTTTTGAATTTGCGTTTGGCTCTTTGGGGCTGACGGCCCTTGGGTTTGGGATTACTGGATTATTTTTGATAATTGCTTCCTTAGATTTTACAGCGTGGCGCGGGAGTTTTGGGTTTGTGAAATCTTTGTTAGTTGGTGCTGCTCAAACGCTTGCTCTCTTTCCAGGGATTTCCCGCTCGGGGGCGACTATAAGTTCTGGGCTTTTGCTGGGCTTGGATGAGAAGAATGCGATGAAGTTTTCTTTTTTGATGTCTGTTCCGATTGTTTTCGGGGCGAATATTTTGGTTGTGGGAAATAATACTTTGCCTAAAGAATTGATTTGGGCGACTCTTGTGTCTTTTGTCGTCGGGCTTTTGGTTTTGCATTTGCTCTATAGATGGGTTTTGGTTAATCGGAAGAACTTGCGGTGGTTTGGGGCGTATGCTCTTTTATTGGGGTTGGTGATTGGGGGATATTTGGTTTTGGTTAAGTAAGAACAAGAACTGCGGTTATAGCTATTGCGATGTGTATCAATAAAGACTCAATAATCCTTTGTTTTGAAAAATAATTATATTTTTTGTCTATCAGTGGTGTGATTTGGTCTGCTATTAGACTGAGGGAGATGGCGAGGAGAGAGATTGTAATTTTGTTTATGTTTGTTATAATGATAGTTATCAGTGTGAGGATTAATAGAAGGAAGCCTAAATGAATGTGATGGATGTCTTTTTTTATTAGTTTTCTCAGATAGTAAGTTGGTGTTTTTGAGCGTTCTTTTTTTGTGTTGTAATACTTTTCATCGTGGAGGAGGTGGGCGCCGAGTCTTATTATTATGAATGTCAGGAAGAGAGAAATTAGGAATGTGATTATCATACCTAAGATTAAGAGTATTTGTTAATAAAGTTATTTGAACTTTGCTGGATAAAATGGTTGATAACAAACAAGTATGATTTTACTGAGATAATTATTTTTGGGTTGGTTAAATCTTTTTGAAGAGTATTTCTGATTTTTTTATCTCGGAGATTTCTAGTGGAGAGTTGAGAGATTCTAAGGAAAGTTCAAAGTTGAAAGTTTGTGCGATTTTCCCGCAGGTTTCTGGGATGAAAGGTGAGAGCAAGATTGTGAAATCCTTGATGCCGTTGGCTAACTGGTAAAGGACTTTTTTATCTAGGGTTGCCCAGGGTTTTTTGTTCTGGATGAATTCGTTAAGCTCGTCGATGAATGTAAAGATTTCGTTAAGGGCTTTGTCGAGTTCTAAGTCGTTGAAGTTTTTTGTTACTTTTTTTATTAATGCTGCTGATGAGATTGGTTTTGCTTTTTCCAAGCCGTATTTTTCTGCTAGCGTTGATACGCGGGAGATGAGGTTGCCGAGTTTGTTTGCGAGCTCGTTGTTGTGTCTGTCTACAATTGCCTTTTCATCAAAGTCGCCGTCGTCGCCGAACGGAGTTTGTCTTAATAGGAAATAACGGGCTGTGTCTGCGCCGCCGTATGAAATTAATTGTTCAATTTTTATTGCGTTGCCTGCTGTCTTGCCTATTTTTTCAGAACGGACAGTCCAGAATCCGTGGGCGAAAACTTTTTTCGGAGGTTCAATACCTGCTGATTTTAGCATTGCAGGCCAGTAAACTGTGTGGAACCAGATTATATCTTTGCCGATAATGTGCGCGTTTGCAGGCCAAAATTTTCTAAATTTTGTTTTGTCAGTCAGGTAGTCAACTCCTGAAATATAATTTAACAAAGCGTCAAACCAAACATAACAAATATGTTTTTTGTCGAATGGCAGAGGAATGCCCCATGTGAAACTCGTTCGGGAGATTGAGAAGTCATTGAGTCCTTCCTTTACTCTGTTTATTATTTCTTTTTTTCTATGAATCGGCGAGATAAAATCAGGGTTGGATTTGTAAAGTTCTAAGAGATAGTTTTGATATTTAGAGAGTTTGAAAAAGTAGGATTCTTCTTTTAGGTTTTCTAGCGGGCGCTTGTGGATTGGGCAGGCAAAGTCTGGTGCGTCTTTTTCAGTGTAGTATGCTTCGCAGTCTGTGCAGTACAAACCCTCATAATCGCTTTTATAGATGTCGCCATTGTCGTAAACTTTCTGCAGAATTTCCTTGACGACTTTTTCGTGGTCTGCGTCTGTTGTTCTTATGAATCGGTTGTATTTTATGTTTAGTTTTTCCCAGGCTTCTTTGAATTTTGGGATTAGCTCGTCAACGAATTGTTTTGGTGAAAGGCCTGCTTTTTCTGCAACTCTTGCTAACTTTTTTCCGTGTTCGTCTGTTCCTGTCAGGAAGAAAACTTCTTTTTTTAACAGAGAGTTCCATCTGGCGATTACATCTGCCGCTATGGTTGTGTATGCGTGCCCGAGGTGCGGGACGTCGTTCGGGTAGTAGATTGGGGTTGTGATGTAATATTTTTCTGTCATGGAAAATTAAATTGAGGGAGGTTTAATAAGTTAACTGAATAGCCTTGGTAAAATGAATGCATTCTTTAGAAAGAATTTTAAGGGTTGATTTCTTTGGTTTTTTATGACAGACTTAGTTCGTATTGGTTCTGAAACTGCTAAGGGAGGATTTGCTAATGAGAAAACAATAGCTAAGAAATTTGAAAACTGGAGAAAAGATAAAGAAGCTAAAAGATGGCTTAAAATTATGGGTTATGACTTGAAGAAAATTAAGAAAGTTAAGGCAGAGGTTTTGCATGGACATAAAACTGATGTTCAGATTAAAGTAACTATTACCTTGAAAAAGCTAATTTCTGTTCAGAATTTATCAATTAAAAAAACTAATTCAGACGCAGATTACAATCAAATTGATAAAAGATGGGTAAAGAATTATGTGAATATGTGGGAGATTCCAGATAATATTGCAATTCTTTTAAAGATATTTTGCGGTGAAATATCTCCAAGTGAGTTGTTAAAAGAAAGGAAAATAACAAAACAAAAGTATGACAGTTTAAGAGATAAACGAAGATTTTTTATGGATGAGTTTGAGAGTAAGCATAAAAAATCAGTAGTAGACTTTTTCAAGAAAAATAAAATACTTGTTTTGACAGATATAATAAAGGGCAGAGATAAATTTTCTGCAGGCTGGATATTAGTTACAAGATATAGTAAAGATGAAGATGAAACTACCTGGGTTTTGGCTGATATAAATAAAGCTCTGAATATTTTTGGAGAGGGAGAGGTTGAAATAAGTCCGAGAGGCAGTTTATCTATCGGCAGAGTTACTTTGCAAAGAAAAGGCGGAGACGGCGGCAGGGAGACGGGAAATATGCTGCAGTTTAAAATCCGCCCATGTGATTTATTTAGATATTAATTTGTTATTTTTCTCGTCTAAATGTAGTATCTCAAATTTATGTTCTTTAGTTAGACTCTTTTGTTTAAGTCCTACTTTTTCTTCGATTATTTTGAGAAATTCTGGGTTTATGTCAATACCGACGGAATTTCTACTTAAATCTTTAGCTGCTTTTGTTGTTGTGCCACTTCCAATAAATGGGTCTAAAACTGAATCTCCCACAAAAGTAAACATTTTGATAAATCTTGCTGGTAAATCAACAGGATACGCTGCAACGTGTTTATCATTCACTCCGTTAATGTCCCAAATTGCATCTCTAAATTCCCTAAATTCTTTTAGAGTTATTTTTGATTTTTCTTTAATATCTTTAGACACCTCTCTTTTTCCAACTTTCCTAAAAACATGAATTGGCTCAACCGCCGAAGAAATCATGAAATTAGATGGATAGGGATAACTTCCGAATAAAACTGCTCCGCTTCTTGAGGTAGTTTTTCTCCAGTAAATAGTTCCCATATATCTTAATTCTTTGAAGTCATCTAATTGTTTCCATAAAAGATACGACAAATTTGCCGTTGTTCTTCTATTTTCATCCGGCTCTGAATAATAAATATTTCCGATATTAAGAGCTATTTTTCCGTCCGGCATTAGTGTTCTTATGACTTCTTTCCAAACGTCATTTAACTTACTGAGGTATTCTTGTAACGTGTCTTTAAGTCCGATTTGTTTTTCATGTCCGTAGTCTCTGACATTCCAATAAGGCGGAGAAGTAACCATTAGTTGAAAAGTGCTGTCTGGGAATGTTTTCAGCACTTTTGCACTATCTCCAAATATTATTTTATGATTTGTTTTTTCCATCTTTTTTATACATTCTTTTTGTTTTCGTGATTTTAAATATATTGTGTTAGTGAGAAACGAGTTAATATAGTTAATTGAGGGAGGTTTAATAAGTTAACGGGAAGGGAAAATTGTACCTTGCTTCGCAAGGTTTGTTTTTATTACTCGCTTCGCTCGCACTTGGCAGGAGCCGAGAATGATTATGTTAGAAAATCATTCGGTAATATTAACTAAGGAAATTTGATAATAAGGTAAAATCATGATTGTTACGGTTAATTATTTTATTAGGAGATTTTTGGATTAATTTCTGTTGTAGTAAACAATCACCGTTGAGACGAGGAAGAGGAGGATTGTTGTCGCGAATTGAACTGAATAGGCTTTGAGCTCGGTGTAGCGGGAAATTGATGCGGCTTGTTCTTTGTTTTCCTCGGAGATTTGGTAAGTGTAGGTTCCTCTTATGTCTGTTATTGAAGAGAGTCCGTCGGCGGGCATTTCGATGATGCAGATGTTGTCGTTTTCTGCGATGTCTTTGAAGTCGTTCCAGTGGGAGAGTTCGTGGATTATGGTTCCTGCGAAAACTGTTCCGATGAATGCGAAGATTACCAAGATTGCGAATGAGATTTTTTCTATTGGGTTTTTCACGAAGATTTCTTAACTAAAAAGTATATAAGGTTTGCGGTGTGTTGTAATTTTAAAGTAACACTTAATTATTGGAATTTTTCTTCTATGTAATCTCTTACATACGTCTCCACGCCTTCTGGAAATTGCCTTTCGTAGAGTTCTTTATCTCTGGAAACGTTCTGGCTTGGTATCTGAGTCCAGTCTATGTTCCTTGGTGTGACGTTAAAGGATTTGGCTGAATATAAACGATAGACTAATGAATGTGAGGGTATTGTGCCTTCTGCTCTTAACCTTGCTTCTTCTGTCGGTTGGGCAGCTTCTAGGAATCTCTGCCAAATTGTTTCTACTCTGTTTTTTTTATTGACAATCAAAACAAGCCAATGGTGTGTTCCTTGGCTGTCTGGCTCGGGGGTTGAAACTGCGTTCCAGCGGATTTCCGAGTGTTGATTTTTTCTTGACATTTTATTTTGGACAATAATAAGTTTATAATTATTGCTGTAGTAAGTTTTAAAAACCGAATTTCACAGAGTTAAGCATGACGCACGGATTATCACATTATTTGAGGCAGGCATGGAAGAAGCCAACGCGTGAGATGACTCAGACGAGGGAGATTGCGTGGAGGGCTGGGAATGCTATTGAGAAAGTTGAAAAGCCATTGAGATTAGACAGGGCACGCGCGCTTGGATACAAAGCGAAGAAAGGTTTTGTAATTGTTCGCGTTAGAGTTAAGAGGGGCGGAAGAAGAAGAATTAGATTTGGAGTTAAGGGAAGAAAATCGAGGAAGCAGACAATCAGAAAGACTTTGAAGATGAGTTATCAATGGGTTGCCGAGATTAGGGCTGCTCGTTATTATAAAAATTTGGAAGTTTTGAATTCTTACAATGTTGGGAAAGACGGGAAACATTATTATTATGAAGTTATTTTGGTGGATCCTTCGATGCCTGAGATTAAGAGCGACAGGACTTTAAAGTGGATTGCTTCCGGGACGAATAAGAAGAGAGCTGAGAGGGGTTTGACGTCGGCGGGAAAGAAATCGCGAGGGCTTTCTTCTAAACGCGGGAAGTCGCCGACTTTGAAAGTTCGTCCGTCTTTGAGAGCAAGGGAAAGACAGGGGAAATAAAGATTTAAATAGAATTCTTGTTGACTTGATATATGAAAAATAATGATGGGGTTGAAAAACTTATGAAGAAGATTGTTCCTGTTTTGAAGAAAGAAGGAATTAAGAAGGCAGGCATTTTTGGCAGCTATGCTCGCGGAGAGGAGAAGAAGAATAGTGATGTTGATATTTTGGTTGAGTTCAATGGCAGTTTGCTGGATTTGGTTGGTCTGGAGATTGAACTAAAAAAAATATTGAAGAAGAAAGTTGATTTAGTTACTTATGGCGGGTTGAGTCCTTATTTGAAACATTATATTCTTGCTGATGAGGTCAGGATAATATGAGCAAGGATTATTTTATTTTTTTGAAGCATATTTTGGATTCTATAGAGAGAATTGAGAGGTTTACGAAAGGAGTTACAAAAGAAAAGTTCTTTACAGATGAAAAGCTGCAAGATGCGGTTGTAAGAAGAATTGAAGTTATCGGCGAGGCTGTTAAAAACCTGCCCGGCAGTTTTAGGGAAAAATATCCTGAAATTCCGTGGGCAAAGATTGCCGGAATGAGAGATAAATTGATGCATCATTATTTTGGTGTTAATTTAGAGAATGTTTGGAAGGTCGTTATTGAAAATGTTCCGGATTTGAAGAAACAAATTAAAGATGTTTTGGAGAAGGAGAAATAAAATGATTTACTCGCAACCTTTTGTTCGCGGCGGAAACGATGTTATGATGTGTTATCATACATGTTATGTTATACCGAGTGTTGTTGGCGGGCTTATTGTTAGAGACTCTCGCAGAGTAGTTGACGTAAGGAAAGAAGAAGACAGGAAAGTTGAACCCGCAGAGAGTGATGTTGGGAGAAGTTTGGATGTTCGAGGATAATAATTGATTTAGAAGAAATTTTTAGTTGTTAAGTATGATTTTACCGAGATAATTAATGGGGTTGGGCTGGGAGCATTAATTTAATTCTCTTTATTTTCTTCTTGCTTACTATTCCATTTCTCTTTTCTCGCCCTGTATTCTTCCAATCTTTTTTTCACTTCTGGGCAATCCAAATTATAACAGAAATCCCAAGGGCGTTTGCCTTTTCTTATCGCCATGAGTTTTTGCCAGCCGCACTCTTCGCAGAGCTTGTCGGATTTTTTTATCAGGGCGTTTGGCGGAACGTTGTAGGTTTGCCTGCACTCTGGGTAGGAAGAACAGCCGATGAAATATCTCCTGATTTTTGGAGAGAACGTTATTCTTAGGTTTCCTTTTTTGCACGTCGGACATTCTCTTAAAGTGTTGTTTTCTCTTTCTGTTTCTCTCTGGATTTCTATTCCTTTGATTATTTCTTTTCCGATTTCGTGTTCTTTTGTCTTGAATTCTTTTGAGATATCTGTTATGATTTTTTCTGCTTTGTGGATTACTTTGTCTTCCTGTTCTTTGAAGTTTGATTTTAGAGCGAGGATTTTCTCTGTTTCTTCTTCCATCTGTCTTGTGAGGTTTTCGTCGATTATTATCGGAGAGTATTTTTCCAGGGATTCAATCAAACGCATTCCGAGAGCGGTTGCTTGGATTGAGCGTCCGTCGAGATATCCTCTGTCGAATAAAGTGTCGACGATTGATGAGCGGGTTGCTTTTGTTCCTAAGTTCTTTTTTTCCAGAATAGTGATTAGGGAAGTTGGGGTGAAACGTTTTGGAGGCTGTGTTTCTTTTTCTACGAATTTTATTTCATCTATTTTTACTTCGCCATTCAGAGTTGGGCAATCGGATTCTTCTAACACTGCAGGATAAACTTTTGTCCAGCCTTTGTCTTTTATTTTTAGTCCTGAGGCTGTGAATGTTATTTCTTCCTTTTGTTTTGTGATATTTCTGCTCCCACCCAACTCGCGGTCACGCTCGTTATTTTTATTTGATTCACTCGAGCGTAACGCGCTCGCCCGCCCAGATAGTCCAAAATCTTCTCGCTGCTCACTTTGTTCGCGAGTTAGGTCGATGACTTTGTCATCGAGAATACCTGCTCGAAGATTTTGGTTATTTGATGCAGAAATATCTTGGTTCGTCTTAGCAGTTATTTTCACCCTCTTGTTTTGAGTTATGGCGTCGGGGCAGAATGCGGCGATGAATCTTCTTGCAATTATGTTGTAAAGTTTTTCTTCGTAGTCCTGAAGTTTTTTGCTTGGTGTTTCTCCTGTGGGGTAGATTGAGGGGTGGGCTGGATCGTCTTTTTTTCCTTCGATTGGGTGGGAACGGGCGGCTAGTTTGGTTAGTTCTGAGAAATTTTTTTCTAAGGATTTTAGAATTGATTTTGGCTGTATACTTTCTGGGATTTTTTGAGAGGAGGTTCTGGGATAGGAGATTAAACCGTCAAGATAAAGTTTTTGGGCGGATGCCAGAGTTGAAGAGGGCGAAATTTTGTGGAGGCGGTAGGCTTCTCTTTGCAAGGTTGTTAAGTCGAATGGGACTGGCGGCTGGAGAGATTCTTCGGATTCTTTTGTTTCTGCGGTTCCTTCTTTGATGTCTTTGAATTTTTCTAACTGGGATTTGTCGAAGATGTCTTTGGGGTGCTTGAATATGTAAAATATGTCTTTGGCGGCGCTAATTGGAGCAGTTTGGAGGCGCTCTTGTTTAATAATTGGACGCCCGTTTTTTGCGGCTGGCGTCTTGTTTAATTCAGACTCGCTTCGCTCGTTGCTCGCAAGCCCGCTCGTTATTAATTCAAATTTTCTCTCGCGAACTTGCTCGGACGCGCCGCCGTTTTTTTTGATTAGCGCCAAGACTTGCCAGAAAGGTTCGGGCTTGAACTTTGCAATTTCATGTTCTCTGTCGACGATAATTTTTAACGCTGGGCCTTGGACACGGCCGATTGAAAGGATTTTGAATGAGCCGGCTGTTTTGATTGCAGACATGAGGGCTCGGGAGAGATTTATTCCGTAAAGCCAGTCGAGAATGTGACGAGTTTCTCCGGCATACGCCTGCCCCCAATCCGGCTGCGGCATTGGGTTTTCATAAGCCTGGACTAATTCATTTTTTGTAAGAGTAGAATATTTCATTCGCTTTGCTGTTTCTCTTCCGCAGATAAATCTTAAAACATTCCAGCCGATGACTTCTCCTTCGATGTCGTAGTCTGTTGCGATTATGATTTCTTCTGCCTTTCTTGCTAACTTTTGCAAGACTTCTAGATAATTTTTTGTGAAGGCTGCTGATTTTTTGTTGTAGGCAGGCTCCCATTCTATTTTGAAAATTGGCCAGCCTTTTTGCCCTTTGACGTATGTTAATCCAAAGAGGTGCCCGACTGCCGACGCGACGAGGATTGTTTTTCCGTTTCTTGATAATTCGTAATATGAAACTTTGTTTGGCGAGGTTACTTTTCTCGGGGAAGGGCTTAGGGCTTGTGCGATTTTTTGGGCTGCCTGCGGTTTTTCTGTTACGATTAAGATTGAGTCTTTAATTGGTTTTGAGATTTTGATCAAAGGGGACTTGGAGACTTTTTTTCTTTTGTAAACTTTTTTTGGCGGGCTACTTTCCAAGTAATTTGCTGGGACGGGCTTGCCCGGGAATTCAATTGTTGTGAGCTCGGTTATCGAGGGTTTTTGTTTTACGGGTTTTTCAACTGTCTGCTTTGATTCTGATGGTTGGAGGAAGGATTCAACTGCCATTTGCACAACCTACCAAAACCTCTTCGGGTTTTGGTGAATCCAGAACTAAGATCCAGCAACCATTAATTTGCTTATAGAGTTTAATTGGGGAACATTCGGTAATATTAAATTCGAATATATTGTTGTGACTAATTATGTGATTTGACTCTTTATTATTTATTCTTTGATTTGCCATTTTATTGTAGGATTAAGGGGGTTTTAAAATATTTAGTTTTATGCTTGAGATTGCTTTATTATTATGAATCTATGTTTGACAGCACCTTTAATGCCAAGAAAACATTTTAATATTCTCTTTTCGTTTAAGGAGAATGAAAAAGAGGAACAGGAATTTCCTACGTTTTCCATTTCGCTTTTGGAGGCTGAAATGAAAAAGAGTAAACATGTTTTTTGGGAGTCGTTGTTAATTATATCGACGGTTTTTGTGTTTAGGAGTTTATGGTTGTTAATGGATGAGGTTGATTTTCTGAGTTTGCCTTTTATTCTAGGAGTGTTTTTTGTTTTGGGGATGGTACTTATGGGGATTTCGTTTTATCGGCTGACGCATGCGGATTAGCGAAATAATTAAAAATAAGGAAGTATTGAAGTAATAATGGGTTTTGTTCAGAGAGTTTATGAAAGTCTAGCTGAAAAGGTTCAGCATTTTGCAGATATGAGGTTTATGATGAAGATAGATAGTAGAGAACCGATTAGAGTTTGTGGTTTTACTGATTCATTTAATGTTAGAGATTGGACTTCAGACGAAAGGGAAAGATATTATGGGGCTTTGGCGAGGGTGGCTTTGCGAAGTTAAATCTCAATAATCTTCCCATTTCTGCCGACGTTAATCACTCTTGTTGAATCGTCAGCAAAAGGCTTATATAATCCTGCTTTTTAGATATAATTATGGAACAGATAAAAATAGATGCAAAAGAAATAATGGTAAAATTAGCAAGGCTTCAAACAGATATGGATTATGTAAGGGAGCATATAGAAGATATTACTTTGACAGAAGACGATTTAGAATCTATTGAAGAAGCTAGAAAGGATTTGAGAGAAGGAAAAACCAGGAGGTTGTAAACCTCAATGTATTCTGTGGATCTTTCTCAGCGCGCTCAAAAATTTCTAGATAAACTTGATTTGCATATAAAAGAGAGAATTGAAACTACACTAAAGAGGTTGGAGAATAACCCTGTTCCAAGTGATGCCAAGTTTATTGGAAGAGAAGGCGGAGAGAAAATTTTTCGTTATAGAATCGGGGATTATCGAGCTTTGTATTCTATTAATGAAAATAAGAAAGTTATACTTGTAATTAAAGTTGATAAAAGACCGAGGGTTTATGACTGATAAATTATTCTCCGTTTATTATTAAATCTCAATAATCTTCCCATTTCTGCCGACGTTAATCACTCTTGTTGAATCTATTTTTTCTTCGATGCCTTCGGCTTCGTGGATGTGGCCGTGGAGGAGAATGTCGGGTTTGAATTTTTTTATTGCTTCGCGGATTGCCTTGCTTCCGGGAATGCCGGAGAATTCCGACTTTGAACCTTGAGGATGTTCGTGAGTTACCATTATCTTTTTTTCAATTCCTTTCAAATCTTCGTGGGCTTTTCTCAGGGTTTCCAGCAATTCTTTTTCTGAGATTCTTCCGGGGCCTGGGCCGTTTGCTCCGCCGGCGCCGAAGAATCCGATTTTGTCGTAAATTGCAGAATAGCCGTGGAGGTTTCTCATGCCGTAAAATTTTGCTAGGAAGTCTGTCGTCGCGAAGTTGTCCCAATTGCCTGGAATCAGGAGAACTTTTTTATTTTTGTCTTTGAATGGCTTTATGAAATTTTTTGTTTCTGTCCAGCCGGTTATGTCGCCTGCTAAGACAACTAAGTCTGCGTTTTCTCTTTCTGCTTTTTCTGCGAGGCGTTTTGCAGTTTTTGAGTCGCCGTGGATGTCGGATGCTGCGAGGATTCTCATAACCAAAACCTCCTGCGGGTTTTGGTGAATCCAGCTTCCATTAAATTGCACTCTCGTATTTGAGTTGTTGATTGCATGATTAATTAGAAGAAAGAAGGGTTATAAAGTTTTGTTATGAAAAAATGTCTAGAACTCTTATAGCTTCATTTAAATATTCCAATTCTCCTTGTTGAGACTCTATATCGGATGGCTCACCAAGCTCCTCATATTTTTCAAGTCTTGCTAATTTTTCTTCTATTACTCTAGGTGTGCCCTGCCCCCTATATTCTATTAGAATTTTTGGCTCGAATTTGGTAGCCGTAATTGCGCTCCAACCTTCTGCTTGCACTCTTAGATATTGTGCTGCTTGAAGTTCTATTTCTCCGGGCACGCTCCTATCTGAAAAATCTCTGGGAGAGGGTTTGGGCATTTTTCTTAACAAATCAGCAGCCTTTTCTAAATCTCCCTCGTTATATGCTCTTTGAATTTCTCTTTGGTGTGATGGAAGATATGCTACTGAAAAAATTCTTTTTTGGTTTTCTGGCATTGAGTCTTTTGTTTGAGAGGTTATATAAAGATTATTGGGGTTGATTTGTTATTTTTACAACTGATAATTATCGAAGTAAAATCATATTCTTGCATAAGACATAAATGTTTGCCCAATACAAAACGTAATTAACATAAACTCGATACGGTTCTATATTGCCGATGGTATTTTCAATTAATTTGGATTGACTGAGGCATAAAATTTAATGCCTTCCATTATGGATTGGGGCAGATTGATGTTACTTATGCTTTCTGATATTATCTTGGGAAAATTTATAAGCGTGTGTTTGTTTTTTGTTTTATGAAAAAATTGGTTTTGGTTTTGCTGATTGTTGTCGTCTTGATTTTGGCTGTGGTTGGTGTCATTTTATACGTGGTGTTCGGAGGCGCTGATTATGACACGGCTTATTCCTTTCAGGTTTCACGCGGGCAGCTTGTAAATCCTGCTGCCGGGCTGACAGATGAGGAGGCGATTGCGCAGTTTGATGAGAGTTTTGTTTCTTATGTTTTAGTTGAAATTAAAGCCTATAATCTTCATGAGCCCATATTTAGTTCGGATACTCCTGAGATTGAGATTACTGTTGGAGAAGACATATACAACGCGGAAATTATTGACGGCAAGATTTTTGTTTCTGAAGGTTTGTCTGATGACGAGGATATTATTATTTCAACAACTGCCGAAGAGGGAGTTAAGATGCTGCGCGACGCAGGTTATATCGATGATTCTTTTAGAGACGGCTTGTCTGGTATTGAGATGACGGCAGGGAAAGTTGAGCTGTTTTCTAAGGGGTATTTGGAGATTTATTCTGAATTGACAGGCGAAGAGATTTAGTGGAGATAGGGTGAAAAAATTATTTATACAAAATTAGTCTTTGGTTATAACATAAGACGTAAGTAGTTATTCAGCATAAAAATTGATTAATGTAAACCTGATATGATTTTATATTACCTATGGTATTTCCGATTGATTATGGTATGAACAAACATCCTTAATAAAAAATTAATGTCTCCCATTATAGCTGCCGGCATGATTTGGTGACATAATTCTTTTTTATCCAGTAAATTCCTTATAATAATTTATCGACGGCAATTAAATCACTTATTTTGTCTCTTCTTTTTGGTGTCAGAGTTTTGCTACTATTTTGGGTGACAAATATATGGAAAGATTTAAAAGTTACGCGTGGAGTGTAATATATAGGTTAGATAATATATATTAAAATGGCAACCGAAAAACCGAAAGATAACTTTGACACGTTCTTTAGAAGAAAGCCGGCGATGATGCTTGTGGCTTTGAAGAAAATTGCGAGGGCGAGATATGGAAGCATTTTAGCGAAGGAAGTTGATTGCACTTATTCGCACGCTGTCAAGATTTTGCAGAGCTTGGAGAGGCTTGGATTGGTTGTGTTTGAGAAAAAGGGAAGAATTAAGCTGATTAAGCTGACGAAGAAAGGGCAGGAGATTGCGGAGAATATTGAGAATATTAAGAAGTTGATTGGGTGAAATATACTTTCTACATTGATAATTCTTTTAAGTGTGGTTATTGATTATATCTTATGTTACAAAGGCTGGTAAGAGGAACATATGTGTACTCGGGACAGGAGGATTTAACGGAAGATGTTTTATCTGATTTTGAACATTATATTGGAAAGCGGCCTTCGAAATATTGTAATGGAAACGTGATAGATTTTCACCTTAATGGGATTGGTATGGATTGCACTATGACTCGTGGAAATGGCAGATTGGTTTTTGAATTTTCAGTTCCTCCTGGGCATGACGAGGAAGTTGGGCAGGTTGGGAGTATGTTATTGAAGAGAGGATTTAGATTGGACGTTTCAGACAGAAAATAATTATTTTGGTAAGATCATGCTTGGGGGATTGTGGTAATTGGACTCGCTTCGCTCGTCTTGATTATAAAGAGTAACTGCACGGGCGCAAATTGTACTTTGCTTCGCAAAGTTTGTTTAATTGCAAATTTACTTCGTAAATTTGCCTGCGCTCGTGCGCTTCGCGTGCTCGGTATCTTGGTAAAATCATACTTAATTGACCCCGCAAGAAATCTACCTGCTTTAGCTCGTGGATGAATTGCGGTAATGTTTTTCTACTAATAATGAATATAAAACAGTGAGCTAAGCCTAGCTCACTGCAAGTATCAGTTAGCTATAGCTTGGCTTCTAAATAAATGTTACGGGAGGTATAAAATGGAAGTGAAAGTATTGCTCAGCGATAGCTGTGACAAGTACAAAAGAAGGAATCACAATGTTGGAATTGCAATGTGGCATCTTCAATGGTGTACAAAATACAGATACAAAATGTTTCGACAAGAGAAGTTGAGAATATTTTGTGAAACAGCGATAAAAGAATGTTGTTCTAGGAACAACATAGAAATTATTGCCTTGAATGTACAGCCAGATCACGTACATATTGTGGCAAGTCTGCCTAGAGGAATGAGTGATGCAAGAGCTTTGCAACTGTTGAAAGGATTTAGTTCCTTTCTGCTTTTCAGGCTTGTGCCAGACTTTAGGAAGAGATATCCTAATGGTTGTCTTTGGGCACCAAGTAGTTTTTCCGCTACTGTTGGTTATACTGAGCTTGAAAAAGTTGTTGATTACGTAAAGAATCAATAGTAACTTAACTGATGTCCTGGAAACTACGCTCCGCCGAAGGCGGATTTTTTGCGAAGCAAAAAACCTTTAGGGCGTAGAGGACGTCAT
>Ga0209542_10002618_pt1 | contig 39901 bp, 44 predicted proteins | sample RifCSPhighO2_01_FD_184028 | JGI IMG/M metagenome (GOLD analysis project Ga0209542, IMG submission 184028) | Soil microbial communities from Rifle, Colorado - Rifle CSP2_plank highO2_0.1 (SPAdes) (version 2) | ecosystem: Environmental > Terrestrial > Deep subsurface > Rock core/Sediment ... | reverse complement strand
AACTATCCGAATTCTACGAATATTCGTAACATTCGGATACGAATTCGTGTCATTCGGATTATGTTTTTTCGACCTTTAGAGATTAGTGTATTATACCCTTAATAGAGCAAACAAAAAAGCCGTCCCCTGTGGATAACTGTGAACCAGAGCATAGCTCGGTTCACAGCCCCGAACCGAACTTCGTTCTGGTTCGGGGCCCTAAAATCTAGGGCAAAGCTCAATTCAGGGTAATGAATAAAAATTTTCTTTTACTAAAATGTGGTTCGAGACGATATTTTTCCGGTTCTTTGGCAGTTTTTGCCTCGCAAAACGAGGCGACAATTTCAAGTTTCTCTTTGGTGGCAAATCCCAGAAAAGAAAAACAATAACAAAAGCTCCCCGGATAAATCCAGAGAGCCTTAAGCTTGCGCCCTTGTGATGGTTACTGTTTGCTACGTGAGAGAGCTACTCGTCGCTGTGTAGCCGCCTTTCTGCCTCATCAATCTTCGGACCGAGTACACCCGCCATATCATCAAGACCAAGGCGGAATGTATTGAAGGTACCTACTCCTGGTATCTCGACGTCTTGCTCGCGCTTGGACTTTTCGCCGAGGCGACTCCTGGTCATTTTGGCGGCGTCGAGAACACCAATCAAATGGGCTACCTGAGTAGTTGACGGATTCACATCCCCCGTTTCTCTCAAGCTTTTAATAGCGTCCTCAGCAGCTCCTTCTCCGTTATAGTCGGGATCGTCGTACCGGCTAGCGTCAAATTCTTCGTCGCTGGTAAGGTCTACCTTCATCGGCCTCCCGCCGAGATAGTTAAAGTAGATGTACTTAACTGCCGGTCGCTTCTCGATTTCCCATTTCCAGAAAAGGAACTTCTTTGTCACCGTTACTCTCTCAAAGTAGTAGCGAAAGATTTCCCTTGCCTGCTCCACGGTCATGGGCGTGGGGTTATATTGCATAAATCCCATGCCTCCGGTTATGGCCCGGTTGTAGAGAGCCGCTAACACCTCTGCCTTATCCAGCCCTTTTATAGAAACCATTCTCTTATCCAAAGAACACCTCCTTACTATTTTTGGCATGGTTGCCATTAATTCTATACAGATATTATACACCCATCTGTTAAATTTGTCAAGCTTTTGGGCGTGGTATTAAAAAAACGCCTTCTTGGCGATAATTTGTGGACTATTCTTAAATTAGCTCGGACGATTTTTTCGCCGCCCGCGGGCGGCGAGGAAAAGCCCCAAAAAATTTAACGACTTCGCCGCGTTCGGCGCTTGCCCCGTATAATCACGAAGTGATTTGTACGGGGACAATTTCAAGTTTTTCTATGAGTTAATCATAACTTATTTCAGGAAATTTTTCAAAGAAAAATTTTCTGATTTAGCGGCAAATGCTTTAGCACTTTTACAAAAAGAAATAGCCCCCTTTGGATTTCTCCTCAGGGGGCATGGGCGTGAGACGAGAGACTACCTTACCGTGACGGGCCGCAGCTTTTCCAGCTCTTCCTTGCTGGTTCCGATGTCCTTGAGGGTGAGGCCACCTTTTTGGACTTCCTCGCGTAGATACTTGAGGAAAGAGTCGTACTGATCGGCTCCTGAGCGAAGATACTCGAGCCACTTCTGGGCTGAGGTTTTGCAACCCTTGACCCGCAGTTGCTCCAGCTCTTCCTCGCTGGTTCCGATGTCCTTAAGGGTGAAGCCACCCTTCTGGACTTCCTCGTGTAGATACTTGAGGAAAGACTCGTACTGATCGGTTCCGGAGCGAAGATGCTCGAGCCACTTTTGGGCTTGTACCTTGTGATTCTCTTTCATGGTTATACCTCCTTTCAGTTTTTGCTTTCTTGCCACTTACCGTGAGTAGCACGCTGAATACCAAAATCTTGATACTCAATGTGCTACTCACGCAGAAAGCAATTTCTCTCGTCTTGTAAAAGTGCTATTTCTAACATTTAAAGCATATCATATATTATCTAATTTGTCAAGGTCTGTGGTAAAATAAAAAGGGCATTTTATTCCCTTAGATATATGAAAAATTTTCTTTTACGAAATGTGGCTCGAGACGATATTTTTCCGGTTCTTTGGCACTATGATGGCAGTTGAACTGCCATCAATAGTTCGAGTCGAGAAAATGGTGGACTATTCTTAAATTAGCTCGGACGATTTTTTCGCCGCCCGCGGGCGGCGAGGAAAAGCCCCCAAAAATTTGACGGCTCGCCGCATTCGGCGTCTGCCCGCCGAAACTTTAGTGTAGGCGGAACAATTTCCCGCCGTCGCCCTTTGGGCTATGGCGGGCAAGCAAGTTTTTCTTTCGCGGCAAATTCCGGAAAAACAAAGAACCAACTCGTTTTGAACTAGATAAAATAAAGACCCGCTCGAAAAACCGAACGGGTCAATCGCAGATGTTTTGCACATCTTTGATTTAAGGGAGCTGACACTTTGGAAAGAGCTTTTCGGGGTGCCGTTTTGCGTTCATCGTCCGGAAAATAAGATCCCACCTTAGATTTCCGAATCTTTGACATTCGGCACCATCGAGTCCGACGACAAGAAAAATGCATGCCTCCTCGCCCTTCCCAGCCCCACATTTATTAAGATCAGCGACTGCATTTTCCGGACCCATAATTTCCAATGCCCGGTAATCTGTTCCCGAGGCAACAGTTGTGCCGTCGTAGACGACGCTGACCTCATCGGGTCCATTACGGCTAAACGGTCCTGGAAGATCCCGACATGTCACCCCGATAGAACCAGTTTCTTTGTTTCTGACAACCAACTGGGGACGAAAATCTGTCTCAAGCATTATGTTTCCTCCTTTCTGCGTAATTTCAGTCTGCCTAGATTGTACACCTATTTATCAAATATGTCAAGCGTAGCAAATAAAAACAGAAATTTCAGCGAAATTTCTGACATAATATATGAAAAATTTTCTTTTAAAATGTGGTTCGAGCCGATATTTTTCCGCTTCTTTGGCACTATGATGGCAGTTGAACTGCCATCAATAGTTCGAGTCGAGAAAATGGTGGACCCTACCAGACTCGGACTGGTAACCTCTTCATTGCAAATGAAGCGCTCTACCATTGAGCTAAGGGCCCTACTACTCGGTCTTCGGAGTTTCCGTTGATTGAGGCCCGGCCTCAATCACTTTTTCTGCGGGTTTTGAAGACTCCTCTGGTTTAGGCGCCTCCGCTGTTTTCTCTTCTTTAGGTTGAGGTTTAGCCTCGACAGGTTTAACCTCAGCGGGTTTCTTCGATTTCTTGTGCTTTGGGATCTTTTTGCCTTCTAAAATCCCGTCTTTGATGAAGAGATTGTGAACCGTGGGCGAGGGCTGAACGCCTTGAGACAGCCAATATTGAGCCCTTTCCCTATTCAAAACCTTCTCTTTGGTTACAGGGTTATAGAAACCAACCTGTTCCACAAAACGACCCCCTTTTGAGGAGTTTCTTTTATCAGCCACTACAATCTTGAAAGAAGGCTGATTATTTTTACCGACGCGGAATAAGCGAAAAACTAACATACCATTGATTATACGCCTACCATTTTTTAATTGCAAGAGCTTTTTGGGCGGCAGCCACTTCCGCCTCCTGTTTCGAAGAACCCGTGCCTTCAGCCACCAGCTCCTCTTTAAGAAAAACACCGATGACGAAATGCTTGGCATGATCAGGCCCCCAATCTTTGATAATTCTGTAGGTAGGGGTCACTCCGACTCTTTCTTGAGCTTGTTCCTGGAAAAGGGACTTCGAATCTTTAAAAAGATGCCCTTCCAGAATCCGCGGCAATTCCTTAATCAAATATTTATTAATGAATTTCTGGCAAGTATCATAACCCTTGTCTAGATAAAGACTGCCGACAAACGCTTCAAAAGTATTGGCTAAAATATAATGCCGAGCCTTGCCCAATTCTTTTGACTCCCCCTTGCTTAGTAAAAGAAACTCGTTAAAACCTACTTCCTGGGAAATTTGAGCCAGCATGTCTGCATTAACGAGCGCCGCTCGCCAACCGGTCAGCTCGCCTTCAGACTTTTTGGGATATTTCAAAAAAAGATATTCGGTAACTATCAACTCCAAAACCGCATCGCCCAGAAACTCAAGCCGCTCATTATGAGCCAGATGAAAATCAGGATTTTCGTTCAAAAACGAACGATGGATAAACGCCTGAATCAATAAATCCTTCTTTTTAAATTTTATTTTTAATTTTTTTTCTAAAGACGAAAAATCAATCATTTTTGTTCGATTTCCTTAAAAACGGTTCCTAAAACACCATTAATAAACTTGCCGGAGCTTTCTCCGCCAAAGGTTTTAGCCAATTCGATAGCCTCATTGATGGCGACTTTTGGAGGCACCTCTTCTTTATTGCTATATAAAAGCTCAAAAAGGCCGATCCTCAAAACGTTTCTGTCAACAATGGTAATTTGCTCTATGGGCCATTCCGGAGCTGCTTTCTCGATAATTTTATCTATCTGAGTAAGGTGTTGGCCCACGCCCTTAATTAATTGCCAAACAAAATCAGTATTTTCCAAACCCGGCCCGTATTCTTTGATGTTTTTTTCCACGACCTTGTCTAAAACGCCCTCTTTTTTACCAGAAAAATCCCACTCGTAGAGGGATTGCATCACAATAGAACGTGACAAATGACGCGAAGCCATAAATTTATCAGGCCTTCTTTTCTTGATCCCGCCCAGATTTTTCTGGGCGAGGCTCGCCCCTTTTAGAGGCGGCTTCTTTGGCGGCTATTTCTTTTTCTTTCTGCTTTCTTTCTTTCTTGGTCAGCTTTTTTAAAACATCGATCACCTCCTCTCCTTTATAATAACCGCAGGCCCTGCACGCGATATGGGGCAAAACCGGCTTCGCGCATTTCGGGCACACGACCAAGGCCGGCTCTTTGATGAAGAGGTGCATCCTGCGCTTGTTCCTTCTTGACTTGGTATGTCGCCACTTAGGTAGAGCCATAATGGAAACTATCTCTATGTATACCACATCTGCCATATTTATTCAACATTGCTCTGTGGTATTTGGTCGGATAACCCTTGTTGCTCGCAAAACCGTAACAAGGATATTTCTTATCGTATTTTATCATCAGCCTATCGCGGGTAACTTTAGCGATGATCGAAGCGCACGAACAAGAAAACACTTTTTCGTCGGCTTTAATAATTGATTTTTGCGGGATATCTGATTTAATGCTGAAATTCCCGTCTAAAATCAGAAAATCGGGCTCTTTCAATTTACTGACGGCTTTTTGCATGGCTAATTTTGTTGCTTCTAAAATATTAATCTTGTCGATGATTTTTTCCGAAACTAGTCCTATCCCCCATTCTATATCCGGATGTTTGGTTAAAATGCTATAAATCTCTTCGCGTTGTTTGGCTGAAAGTTGTTTGGAATCTTTGATATAATGGAGGTCGGACCTCCCGATTATTACAGCGCAAGCAACCACCGGCCCGGCCAAAGGGCCCCTGCCGACTTCATCAATCCCCGCCACTCTTTTATAACCCTTTCTCCATAATTTTTTTTCCTCTTTTAACGTCGGACGTGTCATTGAAGTTATTTTATCAGCCAAAGCAAAAAAGAAAAAGGGCGAAGTCTCTCAACTCCGCTCTTTTTTGTCTGCATTTTACCCCTTCCAAAGAAGAACTTTTATGCCTCCGCAGACAAGGAGCACCGCGATTGAGGCAAGCACAACAACCATGACTAACCCCTCCTTGCCAACCGTCAACACCCACATTAAGGCCCAAATCAGAAAAAACAAGGCAACTACGAAAAGGAGCAGCGCAAGCACAACTTTGAAAAACATTTCTCACCTCCTTAGATATGATAATCGTAACATATATTTTCAAATCTGTCAACACTTTTAAAATCGCCCTTTCTTTTTGCCGAAAGATTCTGTAAAATGAGATAATCCTTTAAATAGGTATTTTAATTCGGCGTTATGAAATTTACTCACTTGCACGTGCACTCGCACTACAGTTTACTGGACGGTCTGCCGAAAATCGACGAACTTTTGGATTGCGTCAAAGAATCGGACATGGACTCGGTCGCTGTCACTGACCACGGCGTTCTTTACGGCGCCGTAGAATTTTTTAAAAAAGCTAAGGACAAAGGAATAAAGCCCATTATCGGCTGCGAGGTCTATCTGGCCCTAGAAAGTATGGCGCAAATGAGGCCGAATATCGATAACATAAGATATCATTTAATTCTTTTAGTTAAAAACGAACAGGGCTATCAAAATCTTGTGAAACTCATCACCAAAGCCCATCTTGAGGGCTTTTATTACAGGCCCCGAATCGATGAAGAATTGCTGCAAAAGCATTCCGAGGGCTTAATCGGGCTTTCCGCCTGCATTCAGGGAAAAATTCCCAGATTAATTTTAGCGAACGATCTTAAAAAAGCCGAGGAAACGGCTTTAAAGTACCAAGAAATCTTTGGCAAGGGTAATTTTTATTTAGAGCTTCAGCGCCATCACCACATTCCGGAACAAGAAAAAGTAAACGAAGCCCTTATTAGTATCTCAAAAAAAACCGGCATTCCTCTTGTCGCCACCAACGACAGCCATTATTTAAAGCCGGACGATGCCGAAGCCCAAGATATTTTAATGCTCATCAACACCGGTTCTGACCCTAAAGACCCCGAAAGATTAAGCATGAAAATGGACGACTTTTCTTTGAAAACTCCCCAAAAAATGGAGGAGGAATTTAAAGACATTCCCGAGGCGCTCGAAAATACGCAAAAAATCGCCGACCTCTGTAATTTTCAGTTTGAATTAGGCAAAACAAAACTCCCCTACTTCCCTCTGCCGGAAGGTAAAAATCCTGACGACTATTTGAGAGAATTATGTTTAGAAAGACTCCCTAAGCGCTATGAAAAACCAAGCAAAGAAGTTTTAGAAAGATTGGAATATGAGCTCAAAGTCATTAAGCAAACCGGCTTTGCGCCTTACTTTTTAATCGTCCAAGGTTTCGTTAACTGGGCGAAAGATCAGCGCATTGTTGTCGGTCCGGGCCGAGGCTCGGCTGCGGGCTCTTTAGTTTCGTATTGTTTAAGAATCACTAACGTCGATCCGCTAAAGCACAATTTGTTTTTTGAAAGATTTTTAAACCCCGAGCGTATCTCGCTCCCCGATATCGATCTTGATTTCGCAGACCGCCGAAGGGACGAAGTTATTGAATACGTCGCCCAGAAATACGGCCGCGACAAAGTCGCCCAAATCATCACCTTCGGCACCATGGCGGCGAGGGCCGTCGTGAGAGACGTGGGCCGGGCTTTGGGATATACTTACCTGTTTTGCGACCGATTGGCAAAGATGATTCCGTTTTCTTTTACGCTTAACGACGCTTTGTCAAAAATCAAAGAGTTCAAAGATCTTTACGATACAGACGAACAAGCCAAAAGATTGATTGATATCGGCAAAAAACTGGAGGGAGTCGCCCGGCACGCTTCAACTCACGCCTGCGGCGTCGTGATCGCCAAAGATCCATTAGACAGCCTCGTGCCCTTACAGCATCCCACCCAGAACGAACAAAATATCGTCACCCAATATGAAATGCACGCCATTGAAGACTTGGGCCTTTTGAAAATGGATTTTCTGGGCTTAAAGAATCTGACTATTATCGAAGATGCTTTGGCTCGTATTTACAAAGTGCAAGGCAAATCAATCGACATCGAAAATCTGCCCGAGGGAGATAAAAAAGTTTACAAGCTTTTGCAGCAAGGCGATACGGTTGGCGTCTTCCAGCTGGAATCGGACGGCATGCAAAGATATTTAAAACAACTGAAGCCCTCTGAATTTGAAGATATTATTGCCATGATCGCGCTTTATCGTCCGGGCCCCATGGAACTGATCCCCGATTACATCGCCCGCAAGCATGGCAAAAAGAAAGTTGAATACCTCCATCATAAACTGGAACCGATTTTGAAAAATACTTACGGTATTTGCATTTATCAGGAACAATTGATGCAAATCGCCCGGGAACTGGCCGGCTTCACCTTATCGGAAGCAGATATTTTAAGAAAGGCGGTCGGCAAGAAAATTAAAGAGCTGCTCCTAACCCAGGAAGAAAAAATGATTCAGGGCATGGAGAAGAATGGCATTGGCGAAATGATTGCCAAACAAATTTGGGAATGGATGCTGCCTTTTGCGAGATACGGCTTTAATCGATCTCATTCAGCTTCTTACGCTACGATTTCTTACCAAACGGCCTGGCTGAAAGCGAACTATCCGGTGGAATTCATGGCGGCTGTTTTAACTTCAGAAAAAACGGACGTGGAACGGATCGCCGTTTTAATCGAAGAATGTAAAAAAATGGGCATTGAAGTTTTGCCACCGGACATTAATGAAAGTTTTATGAACTTCAGCGTTGTGCCTCTAAAAAACCAAATCAGATTCGGGCTTTTGGCGATTAAAAACGTCGGCATCAATGCGGTGGAAGCCATTTTAGAAGAAAGAAAAGCTACAGGACATTATCAGTCAATCCAAGATTTTATTTCCAGAGTTACCTCGCGCAACTTAAATAAAAAATCGATGGAGAGTATGATTAGATCCGGAGTTTTCGACAACCTGGAAGAAAGGAATAAACTGTTAAATAATTTGGAAAAACTATTGGAGCATGCTCGAGAAACGCAGAAAAATAAAGGTAACGGCCAGAAAGGGCTCTTCGACGGATTAAGTACCCTTACCGCAACTCTGGCTTTAGCCGCCGCGGATCCGGCGACCGACCATGATAAGCTTACTTGGGAAAAAGAGCTTTTGGGGCTCTATATCAGCGGCCATCCTTTAAAAAATTTCCGGAGCATTCTCCAAAAACGCTGCATGAGCCTTGCTAAAATTCCCGAAACTGCCGTGGGAAAATTAGTCAGGGTCGGCGGGGTTATCTCCAGCATTAAAAAAATCGTCACTAAAACCGGCCAGCCCATGCTCTTTTTGAAACTTGAGGACGAAACGCGGCAAATTGAAATCGTGGTCTTTCCTTCGGCCATCACTCGCAACCCCGCTGTCTTCCAGGAAAACAAAATCGTTTTTGTTTCAGGGAGAGTCGATGCGCGGGACGGCACTCCCAAAATCATCTGCAACGAGATTGAGGAGATTATTGAGAAATAAAAAAATTAATCAACCTCGTAAGTTGATTAACAGGAATGGGTCCTTTTTAGGGGCCCGTTTTTTGAGACTATTATTTAGGAACTAGGGATCAGCGACTAAAATGTTGGAGGCCCGGCCTCCTTCAAAATGTTGAGGCCGGGCCTCCAACATTTGAACTCGGAGAGCGGGAAACGCCTTGTTCCCCCAAAGATGGTTTTGTGTTAAAATGAAAAAAGGTAAAAACATGACGAAAACCAACATAGAAACAATTCGGCATTCCCTATCACATATTATGGCTTACGCCGTTCGAGAACTGTTCTCGGACGCTAAATTTGGCATTGGGCCAGCTATTGAAAATGGCTTTTATTACGACATCTCAGCTAAAAACTTAACCGAAGCCGACTTGCCGAAAATCGAAGCGAAAATGCGGGATTTGATCAAACAGAAACTCGCCTTTAAAAAGAGGGCTGTTTCAAAAATCGCGGCCAAAAAACTATTCAGGGGCCAAGCTTATAAATTGGAACTTATTAAAGAATTACCCGGCAGAACCGTCACCATGTACGAAACAGGCGGACTTACTGACCTTTGCGCCGGACCCCATGTTAAATCAACCCAAGAACTTCCCATCGACGGTTTTAAGCTGACTAAAGTGGCTGGAGCTTATTGGCGAGGTTCAGAAAAAAACGCGATGTTAACAAGAATTTACGGATTAGCTTTCGGAAGTAAAAAGGAACTGGACGATTATTTATTATTACAACAAGAAGCCGAAAAAAGAGACCATCGCATTTTGGGCCAAAAGCTCGGCCTTTTTGTTTTCTCGGATTTAGTGGGCAAGGGTTTGCCTCTCTTTACCGAAAAAGGCTCGATTATCAGGAGAGAGCTTGAAAGATTCGTCGTTGACGAAGAAATCAAAAGAGGCTATCAGCATGTTTACACACCGGAACTTGCGAAAATTGAATTATATAAAACTTCAGGCCATTATCCTTATTACAAAGAATCGATGTATCCCGTCATGAAAATCGACGATGAAGAGTTTATTTTGAGGCCCATGACGTGTCCCCACCATTTCCAGCTTTACGCCTCGCAGCCCAGATCCTATAAAGAACTGCCTTTCAGAATCGCGGAACTGGCCAAGCAATTCCGCTATGAAAAATCGGGAGAACTGACCGGTCTTATCAGGGTAAGGTCTTTCTGCTTAGCTGATGCTCATATTGTGTGCCAAAAAGATGAAGCTGTAAATGAAATTAACAGCGTTTTGGATTTAATCGAATATGTCTCCGAAACCTTAGGATTGAAAGTGGGAGTAAATTTCAGATACCGCCTTTCTTTGGGCGATAAGAAGGACGGCAAAAAATATTACAAAGACGACGACGCCTGGAGTTTTGCTGAAAACGTTTTAAGGCAAGTTTTAACCCAAAGAAAAGCGCCTTTCTTCGAAGCGGAAAAAGAAGCGGCTTTTTACGGACCGAAAATTGACGTGCAAATGAAAAACTTTGCCGGCAAAGAGGACACCGCCTTCACCATCCAATATGATTTCGTAATGCCCAAGCGCTTTAATCTTACTTATATCGATAAGGATGGTCAGAAAAAAACTCCCATCGTCATTCACCGTTCGTCCATAGGCGCCATTGAAAGAACCATGGCTTTCTTGCTAGAGCATTACGCGGGAGCTTTGCCCTTCTGGCTGTCCCCCGTCCAAATTCATATCATACCCATCGCCGATCGACATGTTGAATATGCCAATAAGATTAAAAGTGAACTTAAAGATTTCCGAGTCAAAATTAACGACGCGCAAGAAACCCTTGGTAAAAAAATACGAGAAGCTGAAATGCAAAAAATCCCTTACATTCTGGTTATTGGCGATAAAGAAATTTCGAGCACCGCCGTCGGCGTCAGAGAAAGAGGCAAAGGAGATCTTGGTATCGTCACTTTAGATAATTTCATAAAAAATATATGCAAGAACTTACCCCATCAACTCAACGTTTGATCAACCGCTATCAAGAATGGTCTCGAAGTCTTCAACCAAAAGAAGAGGTCAGCACCATCAGCGTAGACGAGGTAGCGAGTAGAGTGGCTTCCTTCTATGAAAAAATAAGAGGAGTGATTGATTGGCGAGAAGAACATCTTTTAAGAAAAACGGCGATTGAAAGAATTCTGAAAAGAAGGCTATTTCTGAAAAAGAACCTGAATAAAGATGAAAACATCGCCGAACCTTTTATCCACGAACTAATTCGCGGCGGACACTTCCCCAACGAAACCATTCCCGAATCGAAAATCGCCGAAACCCAAAAAGTGATAGATAAATACGTTTTTTCCCTGGAAAACTCTCCGGCGCCCAAAAAAGAAAAAGCAAAAATGTATCTTTATGATTGGCTTTTTGGAGTGGCGGCTTGCGAGATTGAAGAAATACTCTCCCTTTCTTTAAAAGAGAATGCCTTGATTGATTTCATGATGGAAGTAATGAAAGAAGGCATCCGGATAAAAGAAAGAGCGGGCATGCCCAGCATTAACGAAAACGAAGCAGATACCCAGCTTTATATAGCTGTTCAGAGAGCACTTTTTAAACTTGATGAGCCAACTATCACGTATCATCTTTTAAGAAGGTGGTATCCAGATTGGACGAATCTCCCCCACCCCGCCTTAAACGAAATTTCTTCAAATATTTATCAGATCTGGAAAAAAATTGAAAATGCATTAAAACATCCGCTTTCGGAAAAATTCTACGCCGTTTGCGAAAGATACGACACTCCTTACTTGATCTTGGGCGATATTGTCGCCCAAAATCCTTCTGCAGCCTACGAAAACCTTAAAAATCCAGATGCTTTAGAAAGTAAAATCAAAGAAGCCTACGGTCTAAGATTAAAAAAAGTTCGCCAAAAAATGAGCCGAGCAGCCGTCTATAGCACTCTTTCCATCTTTCTTACCAAAGTTTTAATTGCGATTGCCATTGAAGTTCCTTTTGATAAATACGTCACCCAACAATTTGACTATATGACATCGGCGCTAAGCGTTATCGCCCCGCCTATTTTAATGTTCTTTTTAGTGCTTTCCATCCACCCGCCCTCAAAACACAATGAAGATCTCGTCATTATGGAGGTAATGAAAATAGCTTATGGCAAAGAAAAAAAGGATATTTACGGAATCAAACCGTCTCCTCGCCGAGGATTAATATTAAATCTCTTTATGGGAGTCTTTTATCTGGCAAGCTTTGTTGTCTCTTACGGCCTAATTGTCTGGGGGCTTCAAAAATTACACTTCAGCGTACTTTCCGTCGTTATCTTCCTTCTTTTCGTTTCCATGATTTCCTTTGCCGGCGTAAAAATCCGCCAAAGAGCGAAAGAACTGGTGGTCGAAAAAGAAAAAGACACGTTTTTTAACAGTCTCATCGATCTCTTCTCCCTGCCTATCATTCAAGTCGGTCGCTGGCTATCAAATCAATGGACCAAATACAATGCGGTCGCAGTCATTTTTAATTCGCTGCTTGATATGCCTTTCCAATTATTTGTGGAATTCTTAGAACAATGGAGGTTCTTTCTGAAAGAGAAAAAAGAAAAAATACATTAAAGGTCGATTATCAAATTAATCATTAATTAATTGTGAATATGAAAATATTAAATTTTCTTATCTTAAGCTTCTGCCTGCTATTCGCTTTTAGCATCGTTTTAGCTCAAGAAACGGAAAACGGCACTCAGGCCGTAGCCCTGGATGAAAACGTAAGCGCCCAAGACCTCGGCGTCTCAGAATCAACTGTTTTACCCGATAGTCCCTTTTATTTCTTCAAAAATATGGGCAGAACGATTCAAAGCGCTATCACTTTAGACCCGGTTAAAAAAGCGGCGCTTCGAGAAAAATTCGCCAATGAAAAATTAATCGAACTCAAGAAGATGGCTGAAAAAACCCAGGATCCTGAAATTCTTAAAAAAGCTACTGAAAATTTTCAGAAAGAAGTTGAAAACGTCAAAAACGCTGTTGAAAAAATAAAAGAAAAAGCTGATGGTAATAATGAAGTCGGTAAATTTTTGGATAAATTCATCCAGCAGCAAACGCTTCAACAGAGAATTCTTGAAAAACTGGAGGCTAAGGTTGCTACCACCACCATGGAAAGAATCCGAGAAGCCAGAGAACAACATCTTGAAAAATTCGGAGAAGTGATGACCAAGTTAGAAGATAAAAATAAGCTCCAGGAAAGATTAGAAAAAAATCTTGATGAGGTTAAAGGAAGCCAGTTCAAAGATTTTAAAAACCTAGAGACTCTTAAGGCGTTAGAAGAAAAAGTACCTGAAGCAGCTAAAGAAGCCATCCAAAGAGCCCAAGAAAATGCCTTAAAGAGACTCCAAGGCGATGTGGAAAAGATGTCTCCCGAAGACCAAACAAAATTCCAAGACTATATTGAAAAAATCGGCGGCGTGAAGGAAAGACAAATGGAAATTCTGGATAGCTTAAAAACGGGAGTCCAAAACAATCCGCAAGTTATTCAAAAGCTTCTTCAGATAAGAAAGAATGTTATCGAACAGGTCAAAGAGGAGGTCGCGTGCCCGCAAATAGCCAAGCCCACCGCAACTTTCTGCCAAAACGGCCGAGTGATCATCAAGAAAGACGACAAGGGTTGCATCGCCGCTTTCAACTGTGTCATGCCTGCCGAAACCAATGTCGCGCCGATAAAAAGCTTATTACCCAAATTGGCTCCAGTCGAATAGATATGTAATATAAGGCGCAGTAAAAGCGACCTTGAAATGGCCGCTTTTCTGTTCTAAGATAGAGGCGTGAAATATTATCTCATTACCTACGGCTGCCAAATGAATAAATCGGACAGTGAGAGAATCGCCGCTGGTTTAGAAAAACGCGGCTATCAACCGGCTCTAAGCGCCAAACAAGCCGACTTAATCGTCGTTAATATGTGTTCAGTCAGACAATCGGCCGTTGACCGGGTTTTCGGCATGCCGATGAAGCTTAAAGGAATCAAAGCAAAAAAAGTGTTAACCGGCTGTATTCTTAAAAAAGACAGAAAAAATCTCGAGAAAATATTTGATGAAATTTGGGATAAAAAAGACCTGTTCCTTAAACAGTACCACAGACTAGTCCGTAGTACTGTTTCCTATGTGCCTATTTCCGACGGCTGCAATAATTTTTGCGCCTATTGCGTTGTCCCTTTCGCCAGAGGCAGATTAATCTGCCGCCCTTATCAAGCAATTCTAAAGGAAATCTGTCGTCTTGTTAAAAATGGCGCTAAAGAAATCTGGCTTTTGGGCCAAAATGTTAACGACTACCAGTCGGGCGCGATTAACTTTACCGAACTGATTAAAATGGTTAACGATATTTCGGGCGAATTTAAGTTCTTTTTCATGTCCCCCAACCCTAAAAATTTCTCTAATGAATTGATCAATACTCTAGCTGGATGTAAAAAATTCGGCCGGTATCTTAATTTACCGGTTCAATCGGGCGATGATGCGATTCTTAAAAAAATGAAGAGAAACTATACCATCAAACAATATCAAAATCTGGTAAAAAAAATCCGGAAAAAAATGCCCGATATCAATCTCTCAACCGATGTGATTGTAGGTTTTCCAGGGGAAACGGTAAAACAATTCCAAAATACCGTCAAACTGTTCAAGAAAATCAATTTTGATATAGCCTATATTTCCAAATATTCATCGAGGCCCGGAACCATTGCCTCAAAATTAAAAGACGGTGTTCCTTCAGAAGAAAAAAAACGCCGGAGAAATATTTTAAGCAAGCTTACTAAGCATGGCTAAAAAACTAGTAGTTATTCTGGGGCCGACAGCTTCAGGCAAATCGGCTCTGGCTGTAAACCTGGCTAAGAAATTCAATGGTGAAATTATTTCGGCTGATTCGCGCCAAGTTTATCGAGGCATGGACCTAGGCAGCGGCAAAATAACCCAAAAGGAGATGAAGGGCGTTACTCACCACCTCCTTGATGTTGTCTCGCCCCAAAAGAGGTTTGACGTCGTCCAGTACCGCAAATTGGCGCAAAAAGCCATCGCCCAGATAATGAGAAAGGGTAAAACGCCTATTCTTTGCGGCGGCACAGGTTTTTATATTCAGGCAATAATTGACGGCATTATTATTCCTGAAATTAAACCGGATTGGCGATTGAGGTCCGACCTCGAACATTTGAGCGCCGAAGAATTATTCGAAAAACTTAAAAAATTTGACCAACGAAGAGCTGAAAATATCGATCGATCAAACCGCCGGAGACTGATTCGAGCTTTGGAAATAGTGATGAAATCGGGCAAACCGGTACCAATTCTAAAAAAAGAGCCGCTTCCCTACCCAGTTTTAATGGTCGGCATTAAAAAAACGCCCCAAGACCTTAAAAAATTAATCGCCAAGCGTTTACAGCAAAGATTAAAAATAGGCATGGTTGATGAAGTAAAAAAACTTCATCAATCCGGCGTTTCCTGGAAAAGACTGGAAGAGTTCGGATTGGAATACCGCTGGATTGCCCGATATCTAAAAACGATTAAAGATTTCCGAAATCCACTCAAATTTGAGAGGATTTCGGAAATCCCGAAATCAGTTAGTTTTGAAAAATCTCTTTTCTTTAATCGTCTCCAGAAAGAAACAGAACATTTCGCCAAACGCCAAATGACCTGGTTCAAACGGGACAAACGAATTCATTGGATAAAAAATCAAAAAGCGGCGGAAAAGTTAGTAAAAATTTTCGTCAAAAAATAAATCGAGGGGAGCATCTTTAAGATGCTCCCCTCTTACCCGAACTACTTTGATTCGGGAACGACTTCCGTGGTGCCGGTATAGGCGTCACGGACAAAGGCCAGATGCCTCCACGTTGTATTATGGAGTTTGGCCAAAACGCGCACCGAGAACTTACCCGATAGTTTCATTAAAGAACCTCCTTTTTTCTCACCAGGCTGGCAAGGAAAAAGATTAAAGCCTAAATTAATGGGCCTCTTTCTCCTTCGCAGCCTGGTAAGAGCAAACCTACCTTAATCAGCTTACGTGTATATTATAGCACTAGTTTAGAACCTTGTCAAGGAATTTCTTCATCCTCGGCTGCTCCTTTGCCCATGCTTCTTGGGTCCAAATCTCGAGATGATCTCCGCACCCGACACAAAACACCTCTGTCTCTCCCTCGAGGCCATGTCTTCTAAATTCTTCGGGAATTAGAATTCTCCCTCTCGCATCTATCTTGCTTGTAAAAGTACCTAAAAACACTTATCTTCCTCCTTTTCGAAAGCGTAATTGATGATGCATTTATACCGTTTTATTGAGTTTTTGTCAAGAGAGTCTTTAAAAGATCGCCGGTCATCCCAGGGCTGGCTTTCCCGCGGGTTTCGGCCATCACCTGGCCAATCAAAAACTGAAGAGAACTCCCTTTCCCATTTTTATAATCCTCAACCGCTTGAGGGTTTTGAGCGATAACCGCCCGGACGGCCGCTTCAATTTCATTTTTACCGGTAATCTGGGTTAGCCCCTTTTCTTCAATGATATTAGACGGATCTCCACCGTGAGCAAACATTTCCCGTAAAACCGTTTTGGCTATTTTGCTGGAAATAGCGCCTTGGGCAATCAAATCAACGAATTCGGCAAAATTCTCCGGAGTTATTTTAAAAGCTTTATCGGTAACCAGCATTCCTCCAAGCAAACTTTGCAAATCGCTAATGAGATAATTGGCGGCTAATTTTATTAATTTTAAAATCTTTTCTCGAGGAAGCCTGGGCGGAAATTCGCTGATTACTTTTTCAAAATATTCACCCAGTCCTTTATTTTGAACAAAAATTTCAATTTCTTGAAACACAAGACCGTATTCTTTTTTAAAACGGCCCCTTCTCCCTTGAGGCAACTCGGGGATTTCGGCTCTGATTTTCTCGACATCAGCCGACGCAAACTGCAAAGGCGGCAAATCCGGTTCCGGAAAATAACGATAATCATGCGCCTCTTCTTTGATTCTTTGAGTGACGGTTAGCTCTTTGGCGGCGTCCCAGCCCCTAGTCTCCTGAACCACCTTTTTACCAGCCTTCAAAACCTTTTCCTGCCGAGCAATCTCGTAGTTAATACCGTATTCCACCGACCTGAACGAATTGAGGTTTTTGATTTCAACTTTTGTGCCAAGTTTTTTACCCTGCCTGCCGGCAGGCAGGCCGTCGCTTATAGAAATATTCGCCTCAACTCTCATTTCGCCTTTTTCCATATCTGCATCCGAGACTCCTAAGTATCTTAAAACCAGTCTTAATTCTTCGGCAAAGGCTTTGGCCTCCTTGGCCGAGGTAATATCCGGTTCGGTTACCAACTCCATCAGCGGAATGCCAGCCCGGTTAAAATCTACCAAAGAAAAATCGGTAGCTGGGGGATGGATTAACCTCCCCGTATCTTCTTCAAGATGGACCCTGGTGATATCAATCTTGCGGCCATCAATAGTTAAAAACCCACCTTTACAAAGCGGCTCATCGTACTGGGAAATTTGATAGCCTTTGGGCAGATCTGGATAGAAATAGTTTTTTCGGTCGAATTTGGAATTTTCCGGAATGCTGCTATTTAGAGCAAGGCCAGTTTTAATAACCTTTTTAACAGCTTCTTCATTGATCACCGGTAACGTTCCGGGGTGCCCCATACAAATTGGGCAAACGTTAATATTGGGTTGTTTTTCGTCCGGATCGTTAAAACAAGAACAAAACATTTTAGATTTAGTCTTCAGTTCAACGTGTATCTCCAAACCAATGGTTGGTTGATAAATCTTCATTCAATTATGCGGTTATCTTGCTTAATTTCAGTTTTAATATTGCGGGCCTCATTAACAATCTCTACTCCGGAGCTTGTGCCGATGATGTCAGCACCGGCCTGCACCATCATCCCCAAATCGGCCAGAGTCCTGATACTGCCGGCTGCCTTCACCAAAAGCCCAGGGGCAGATCCTTTCATAATTCTGATATGTTTAGCTTTTTCTAATAACTCCGCGCGGTCTAAAGGATCGTTGATGGTGGCGGTTTTTACGCAAATAGCGCCGGCAGTTTTTACGATTTCTGACGCTCTTTTTATTTCCTCGTCGGTCAGGTAGCCCGAACCGATAATTACCTTGGTCGGTAAAACCTTGCAGATTTCTTTCAGGTCGGCCAGAACCTCTTCGTATTTGCCGTTTTTAAAGTCGTCGATTTTCATAACTACATCAAGCTCGTCGGATCCGGCTTTTTTCGCTTCCTGGGACATTTTCATCCTTGCTTTGTGCCCGCTTGCACCAGTCGGTTCGTCGATCAGGGTAGTTACCTTAATGCCGCTGCCCTGAAGACATTCTTTAGCGAGCTTAGTATGTTCCGGTAAAACGCAAAACCCGCGAAAACCGTATTGTTTGGCTTCTTTGCAAACTTCCTTAATTTTTTGGCCACTCGCCCCTTTTTCTAAAAACGTCTGATCAATAATTTTTGCAACTTCCATATTATTCATCTTAGCAAATTTATTCCGAAAGAAAAGAGGCCTCTCTAAAAGAAGCCCCTTTCTAATAGTTATAAACCAACTGCTGTTTTCGCCATCTCCCAAACGTACTCATAAAGGTGCAAACCCTTACTCACCACGATTAATTCGCCGTCTGCCACCCCGATCTCTGAAGCCATATATTCTTTCATCAGCTGAATGGCAGCCAAGTTTGAGGGAAAGCCGGCCCAAAGGTCCCAGGAACGAAAATAGACCACAAAATGGAGTTTGCCGTATCTCACTCTCGTATCGATCTGTCTCAAGCACGGCGGGTCGGAAAGGTTAATCGAGTTTTGGTCACCAACCGCCATGCACGCCTGGTTAGTTTCAAATCCGCCCTTCTTATACATTTCAATCACTTTGGGAATCTGCGGTTCAAGATATTGCCCGTAAGTATATTGCTCCCCTTCCTTTTTATGACCGGTCATCAAATACGGCAAATAACTTTCAACATATTCCATGGTGCTGGGCGGCGGAATGCCTTGAGGCACATCAGGCACAAGCGGCTTTGCCCCGGGATAACGAACGCGCACTCTGACAAAATCGAATTCCAGCCTGTGCTGGCCCGCGTAGCTGCCCCAATCAATCTTGTATTGGTAACCGTGCTCAAATAAGTTCCTGATGCACAAAAACCAGGCTTCCGATAGATTATGAGCGTCAATTTCCACCAGGTCCAAAAACTTATCCATCTTCACCTCCTATAAATTCAATTTAGAATGAACTAGCGATTTTACTTCGGAGAAAACCTCCTCAATCGTTTTCTCGCCATCAATCATATAAACATTTTCGAAGCGAGCTGGCAAGACCTCATACGTCTGCCATACTTTTTTAAGTTTTTCCACTTTTTCAAATAATTTAATGCCCTCTCCCCTTTTTTCAATCCGCGAAAGGCAAATTTCCGAAGAAACCTTAAGAATAATAGTCGAATCCGGCAGTAAAAACTCGTTATTTATTTTAATCAGCCACTCTAAATCTATGCCACCTGATGCGCCGTAAGCGAAGGTGGAAAAAAAATAACGGTCCGAAATCACCATTTTGCCTTTCTGGAGGGCCGGAATAATCAAATTTTCCAGATGCTCTCTTCGGTCCTGAGTAAAAAGTTCTTGCAGTTTTTGCGGAGTAATTTTAATCTTCTTGTCCAGCGTTTCTCTTATTTCTCTGCTGGCTTGCGAATCCTTGGTTGGCTCTTTTGTTAAAATAACCTCAAAACCCTTCTCGGTTAAAAAATTCTTTAATAAATCGGTCTGGGTTGACTGTCCCGAACCGTCCAGGCCTTCAAAAACAATGAATTTCCCCGGATAAGGATTATTGGTCATTGATTTTTGTATTCTTCCGTCGTATCATCTATAACTATCAATTTTACGCCGGCATCATTGAATAATTTTACGGATAATGCATCGGCGTGGTATCTTTTTTGCGCCACCACTTTTTTGATGCCCACCCTGACGATTCTCATGGCGCAGTTGTAACAGGGAACCATTTTACAATAAAGCGTCGCTCCTTCAATTTTTATGCCATCCTTGGCGCATTGCAAGATGGCGTTTTCTTCGGCGTGCAAGGTTCTTACACAGTGCTGAGATTGATTGCCTGCTTCATCAATAACCGTCCTCATCATATGGCCGACTTCATCACAGTGCGATTGTCCCGGAGGAGCTCCGACGTAGCCGGTAGCTAAAATAGTATGATGCGGACTGACAATGACAGCTCCGCTGCGTCCCCTGTCGCAAGTGGCTCTTTCGCCGATTGGTTCTATTAGTTCCAAAAAATATTCATCCCAGGTTGGACGTACGTATTTTTTTTCTTCCATTTTTTATAGAAAAATTAAACTACTCGATAGTGATGCCCATGTTTTTCGCCGTGCCTTCGATGGTTCTCATGGCGGCTTCGACATTAGAGGCATTCATATCTTCAATTTTCTGTTCGGCGATTTTTCTCAATTGATCACGAGTGATTTTGGCCACTTTGGTTTTATTAGGAGCGCCCGAACCCTTCTCAATGCCGGCCGCTTTTTTCAAAAGTTCGGATGCGGGCGGCTGTTTCACCTTAAAGGCATAGGTTCTGTCCTCAAAAACCGTGATTTCCACCGGCAGCTTAAATCCTTGCTGGGATTTTGTCGCCGCATTGAATTTTTGGCAAAACTCAACAATATTCAAACCGTGCTGGGCCAAAGCCGGGCCAACGGGCGGAGCCGGAGTGGCGGCGCCGGCTTGGATTTGTAATTTAACGATCGCTTTAATTTTTTTCATATCTTTTTAATCTGTAATGAATCGAGCTCTACGGGCGTATCTCGGCCGAACATATTGACCAAAACTTTAATTTTGCCTCGGGTTTCGTCGATTTCGGAAACCTTGCCGTCGAAATCCTTGAAAGGCCCGTCGACAATTTTGACGGCATCCCCGGTCTTGACGTCAATCTTATACTGTGGCGTTTCCACGCCCATCTTTTTCTTTAAAATATCGATTTCTGAAAGAGAAACCGGCACCGGGGTCGTACCCGCTCCGACAAATCCCGTAACATTAGGGGTGTTTCTGACCACGTACCAGGAGTCATCGGTCACAATCATTTCCACCAAAACATATCCCGGGTAGATCTTCTCTTCTTGCACCTTTCTTTTACCGTCTTTAATCTTGATTTTCTTTTCTTTGGGCACAATCACGTTGAAAATTTTATCTTCCATACCTAAAGATTCGATTCTCTGCTTCAAGTTCTTGGCCACCGCATCCTCATACCCCGAATAGGTATGAATGACGTACCAATTCCTCTGTTGCTCGATTTGTTGTTTTGGCATATTAGAGTATAAACTTTTCTAATAATTTGGTAAAGAGAAAATCCAGTCCCCCTAAAAACAGGGCGATAACCAAAGATATCCCCAAAACAATCAGGGTATACTTGATCGTCTGGTGGCGCGTCGGCCAGTTAACCTTTTTTATCTCCAATTTGACTTCTTTCAAAAATGTAATAATTTTGCTAAACATGAGTTTTTTAAAAGCGCCTTGGGCGCTTCATCCCTATAATAGCAAAGCCTTAACCTTAAGTCAACCGCCCGATCTCAACCGCCCAACTCAATCGAATCAATGTAATATCGGTCTAAAATTTTGACCGAGATGATAATTTCCACCCGATCATTCATTTCGTCGCTATCATAAATTTTCACGGCAAAACGATAGCGACCGTCGGGCAATTTGTCTTGGTTTAAAATTTCGTAAGTTTGAAAATCGCCCAATAATGAAAATCTGTCGCTATTTTTCTGCTCCATTGCGAATTCGGTTAAGTAATTTAAGGCGGCTTGTTCGTTTTTCCCAATGCGCGCACGCATAAATTTATCCAAAGCGGACTCCGCAGTTTTTTGCTCAATTTTTTCTTCTAAAACCGGAATTTTTTCGGTTTCTATTTTACGATACTGCCAACCCAAAATCCCGATGCCTAAAAAAGCTAGCAAAAGCGCGAAAATCAAAGCCTTGATTATTCCTTTTTTATCGGTTTCTTGTTCTGCCATATTTAAATATCTAAATTCTTCACTTTTTTGGCGTGGGCCTGAATGAATTTTTTCCTGGGCAAAACATCATCGCCCATCAGAACGTCGAAAACCCGGTCAGCTTCCCGAGCATCTTCAATATCCACTCTTAATAAAATCCTGTTTTCCGGATTCATGGTCGTTTCCCACAACTGTTCCGGGTTCATTTCTCCGAGGCCCTTATAGCGCTGAATAATCGGATTGCCTTTCGCTTCTTTTTTCATAGCGCCCGTAATCTCGGCCTTATCCTCATCATTATAGGCATATTCCATTTTTTTTCCCAATTGAATCTTGTATAAAGGCGGCTGGGCAATATATAAATGTCCCCCGGCGATAATCGGCTGGAAGTGGCGATAAAAAAGAGTCAGCAGCAGCGTTCTGATATGCGATCCGTCCACATCAGCATCCAAAGTCAAAATAATGCGGTGATACCTCAAATTTTCCAGATTAAAGTCTTCACCAATGGCCGTGCCCAAAGCGATAATCAAGGCTCTAATCTCTTTAGAAGCCAGCATCTTATCGAGCCTTGCTCTTTCAATGTTTAAAATCTTGCCGCGCAAAGGCAGAATAGCCTGGAACGCTCTGTTGCGGCCCATTTTACAGCTGCCGCCGGCGGAGTCGCCCTCCACGATGAAAAGTTCTGATTCTTCGGGGTTGCGCGAAGAGCAGTCAGCCAGTTTTCCGGGTAAAGCTAAGCCGTCCAAAGCGCCTTTTCTTAAAACCGTCTGTCGAGCCGCCTTGGCGGCTTTTCTCGCTTTAGCTGACAATAAGCACATTTCAATAATCCCCCTGGCATCTTGCGGATTTCTTTCTAAAAAATCCGTCAGGCCCTCTAAAACCACGGCCTCAACAGCTGATTTAACTTCAGGATTGCCTAATTTCGCTTTTGTCTGGCCTTCAAATTGAGGCTCCCTTAATTTAACAGAAATTACGCCTGTAAATCCGTCTCTTAAATCTTCACCGGTTAGATTCTCGTCTTTCTCTTTTAAAAAACTGTTTTTTCGGGCGTAATCGTTGAGCGATCTGGTTAAAGCGCCCCGAAAACCGGTCGTGTGAGTGCCGCCCTCTCCGGTATGAATATTATTGGCAAAGCTTTCTTCATAAAATTCGCGGTCGCGGGTATATTGGAAAGCCGCTTCCACGGCAATACCGTCTTTTTCGTTGGCCGCATAAAAAACATTCTGCTGGATAGGCACAGCGCCGTGAACGAGGTATTTAACATAAGACTGCAATCCCCCTTCGAAATAAAAAGTATAGGGCTTGGCTGGTTTTTCGCGTTCATCAATTATGCTGATCCTGATTCCTTTGGTTAAGTAGGCCTGCTGGCGCAAGTGAGTTAAAACTTTTTTGGCATCAAATTTTATTTCCGGGAAAATTTCCGGATCAGGTTCAAAAATTATGGTCGTGCCGGTTTGGCTGCATTTAATGTCTTTCTTGACGGGGCCCATGGGCTTGCCTTTAACATATTCCTGAAAATACCTGACTCCTCCCCGACAAACCTCGGCCCGGGACCATTTAGAAAGGGCGCACACTACCGCTACGCCCACGCCATGAAGCCCGCCGGATATCTTATAAGCCTGGCTGCCGAACTTAGCTCCCTTGTGAAGCGTGGTCATGACGGTTTCTAAAGCTGATTTCTTGGTCTGAGGATGCTTTTCCACGGGGATGCCTCGGCCGTCATCAACGGTTTTTACCCGATTTTGAGGCAACAAAACAACCTGGACGTTTTTGGCATAACCGGCCATAGCCTCATCAATACTGTTATCAACGCACTCCCAAACCAAATGATGCAGACCTTCGGGGCCGGTTGACCCAATATACATACCCGGGCGGCGTCTGACCGGATCAAGGCCCTGCAAAACATAAATATCTTTGGCTGTATAGCCTGCCTCGATTTTTTCTGTTGGTTTTTGTGGCATATTATTTAATTAACGTAACATGGCGTTTAAATCTTGTTTTGTTTTATTTCTTATTGCTTCCTGGATTTTATTTACTTCATCGTTCGTTAGGGTTCTTTCCGGAGAACGATAGACAATCCTAAAGGTATAGCTCTTGTTATCTTTGCCGAATTTCTTTTCATCTTCGTAGCTGTCAATGAGTTTCACCTCTTCAATTAGGTTTTGGGCAAAATCCCTGACAATTTCGTAATAATTATTCAAGTTAATTGTTTTTGCAATCACAAAAGAAATATCTCTGGAAATTTCCGGATACTTGCTTACTTCTTCATATCGACTGTCTATGTCTTTAAACTGGCTCGTAATTCTTGAATCTCCTGACCAAAGTATTCTGATGTCGGGGATGCCCATTTTTACCATCGCCAATCTTTCTATGCCCATACCGAACGCCCAACCGTTATAAATTTCGGGATCTAAACCAAGATTTTTAAAAACCTGCTGATGCACAATCCCGGAACCTAAAATTTCCATCCATTGGCCGTTAAAATTCAGACTCATTTCAACCGACGGGTCGGTGAACGGAAAAGAATCCACCGCGAATTTATATTCTATCTCTTGCCCAAAAATGCTTTTTGCAATATCGACCAAAACATCTTCTAAGTCCTTCTGGGCAAGAACTTTGTCTGATTTTTTACAAACATATAAGCCGTCTATTTGGTGAAAAGCCGGAAAATGCTTTCGATCAATTTCGTCTTTCCTGAAAACTATCCCGGTTGAGAGCGCGCCGACTCTCCCTTCTTTCTTCAATTTTTCCAAAATTTCAGGGTCTTTAAGATGGAAAGACCACATGTCTGTCGTCTGGGTTCTTAGAACATACTCAGCTGAAACGTAATAAGTGTCCGTTTCCCTTCTGCTCGAATGGTCTTTGGGAGTATTTAAAAGATCGAAGTTTTGTCCGACCGAAACTATTCTCGGGAAATCAATCAGGTCAAAATCTTTAAACCTCGGCAATTTTATTATCTGATCGGCTAGAATTTTTATGGGAGAGTTTTCTTTTTTCGTCAGGTCGGTAAGTTCTAACAGCCTCCTGATTCTTTCCGCCTTAATATCGTTTCTTTTGTTTAATTCTTCGATTAAAGCATCCTCCTTTTCGTCTTTTATGATAATGTTTTTGCGCATACTCATTCCTCTATTTTACCCTAAAAATAGACTAAAATCAACTCCAAAAACTGGGGATAACTTCCAAGGAAAAAGGTCTCGTAGGATTACCCCGCGAGACCTTTATATTAGGTTGACTTACTGCGATAATTTCCACTGAAGCTTGGTGCCGGCCCGGAATGGTACAACGCTTCCAATTTGTTTCGGCACGACCCATTCTCTTTTAACAAGAACGACCTCGCCTTCATTGAGAGGGAGGCCGTAGAACTCCGCCCCAAAACGCGAAGTAAAGTCTTCAAGCTGGCCGAGATGCCCGGCCTGTTCAAAAATCTCAACAAGAAGCTCTGGAAGCACGGGCGCTGTAAATACTCCGCAGGCTCCCTTAGCACATTCTTTCTTATCCCGCGTATGTGGTGCGGTGTCCGATCCCAAGAAAAACTTCGGATTGCCGCTGGTCGCTGCTTTAATGAGCGCATCGCGATCGTCGAAGTCTTTCGGCATCGGATTGCACGCATTATGCGGTTGTATGCCGTAACCGATAACGTCGTTCAGCGTCAAGCATAGATGATGAGCAGTGATTGTCGCCGCGACATTCTTCCCAAGCTGCTTTACCATCTCAATCCCCGCTCTCGTAGAAACGTGCTCGAGAACAATCTTTAGATTCGGGAACTTTTTAGCCAGCATTACAAGCGTTGGAAGAAAAACTTCCTCCCGTTTTGTGACAAGCGTCCTCTCCTGATCCAATTCGCCATGGAGAAGAAGGAGCATGCCGGCTTCCTCCATTGCCCGGAAAGTGTCTGAAATTTCCGGCCTGAAGAAATCACGGAGCCCTTCGTCGGAATTTGTGGTTACCCCTAACGGATACACTTTCCCGGCAACTGCTCCCGCGCGTTTCGCCTCGGCAATCATTTCAGGTGTCGTACTATCTCTTATCTCTATGGTCATGAGCGGCTCAAAAGAAAGCTGTTTCGCAAACCAATTGCCCGCTCGATAAATTTGGTCGCGATACCATGACACATCTTTTCCGGTGAGAATTGCGCGTGGCCGCGTGTTCGGCATTGCGATCGCGCGCCCAGCATACAACGCCGTGACAGGTAACACCTCATTCAAGAGGTGTCCCATCCTGAAATGGCAATGCATGTCGTCAAATCTTCGCAGTGTTATTCTGTCACTCATACCTTACCTCCATCCATTTTTTAACATAACTAGTCGGCTTCCAAGGGTGGAAAAAGATTGTTCCGAAATGAATAGCTGAAGCTCTGAGTGTTTTAAGACGAGCAATGTCTTCGTATTCCCAAACGCCAGCTCCAATAATCGGAATAGATGTAGTTCTTGCCAACTCTGAGATCATTCTCCAGATAAAGGGCTGGGCAACAGGACCAGAAACGCCACCGCCGCCGTATCTTGCCAAAGGAGACGCTTTGTCTCCGAAAACTAATTTCCAGGGAACAGTGTTGATACTGATCGCCTCGACAAGGCCCTCGACCCTTTTGGCAATTTCGCAATAAGGCTGGCTGTAGCTTAATTTCAATAAAAGCGGGCGATCCGTTGCTTCTTTTATCGCACGACATTGCGCAACAACTATGTCCGGATTTTGCAAAAGCGTCGGGTCAGTATTCGGGCAGGAAGCATTAAATTCAATACCTACGATATTGATGCCTTCGAGACGTTTCACCATTTCAAAGCACCCTTGGCCGCCCCCAGGGCCAGTAATGGAAACGATAACCTTGTAACCCTTACTCTCGATAACGGGGTAATCCCTTTTCAGCCACTTATCAATCCCGGGGCCGGTCAGCCCGATGGCGTTAACTACACCACCGATTGAACCGCGCCTTGCAATGGCGATGGCGGGATTAATAGGATTGCCTTCTCTGGAAACAAACTTCAACACGTCAAAAGGATGAGCCCAGCGAAGATTGCCCTTCCATTCTGTCGGAAGTAGGGTCTTCGCGGTGACGGTAAATAGGCGCGGATCCAACAGTCCCGTCCAGCGAAGTGGCCATTCCCAAGGCCAACCTCGGCCATCGAAAGCTAAACTTCCTGAAGCTGCTACAAATTCAAGCTGGTGACCGTTACTTAATTTTATCAAGGTACACCTCCTCCTTCTGAAGTTACCATATTTAAAAAGTTAGTCAAAGAATAAAAAAGCCGCTGGTGCTGAGGCTTAAAACTCAGCCTCCAGCGGATTTGCCTATTCCTTAGTGTGGCTTAATCAAAGGGATATTTTTTGCACAGAGAGGGCATTCTGGAGGAGCCCACGACGGAAAGACCTTGTGTATCAGCGCATAGAAGGGCACGTCCAGCTCTATCTTTTCGCATCTCTGCCACAGGACAGCCACTGCAATCACGGTGCCACCTGCTTTGATGATAGCCCTTCGCGCGGCTTCAATTGACCCACCCGTTGTCAAAACGTCATCGACGAGCAGGGTTTTTTTGCCGACGATAAAGTCGCCGCACCCTTCCGAGAATTTGAATTCTCTCGGATTATCCTCGTCTTTTTCCACAAATACAGCCGGAACCTCGCGACCAAGCAAATCGGCGAAATGAATTCCAACCCATTGCGACAGAGCCACTCCCCCGACTGCTGGAGAAGCAACAGCTTGCACTTCCAGATCCCGGAAATGCTTAGTAATCTCGAGGCACAATTCCTTTACCTTGCGAGGACTTGAATATAGACGCCTCTTTGCCACATATTTATCGGCATGAAGACCGGAGTGCAAGAGGAAGTGGCCGGAGAGAAAAGCGGTTGTTTGCCTGAATAACTCAATCCTTTCTTCTTGGTTCACCTTTTCGCCTCCTTGGATTTTTTAGTGGCGCGGCTTAAACCGTGCTACTTTCCTTCAGTGCCTCTTCAATCTCTTGAAGAGTTTTTTCCACCGCCCCTCTGGGATCCTTCGCTTGAGTAATCGGGCGGCCAACGACAATGCGTTTAACGCCAGCCTTGATTGCCTTCCCTGGAGTCATCACTCTCTTTTGATCGTCACCCGCCACCAGAGACCAATCTGGTCTGATGCCCGGCGTATTGAGAGTAAGTACCAATTCTTGCTTTGCCCCGAGCATTTCCGCCTCTTGCGACGAGAGAATGAGGCCTCCCAAGTCGGCAAGCTGAGCCATGCGCGCGAAACGGAGTACTCCGGCTTTGGTAGAACAGGTAAAGATAGCCTGGCATTCTTCCTCGTCAAGGGAAGTAAGAACCGAGACGCCGAGCACTTCAGTGGTTCCGCCGATTGCTTTCTGCACGGCGCGCATTCCATCGATGCCGGCACAGCACATTACGGTCACAAGCTCCGGCTTGACCTCGGCGAGCATGGCGCCGTCCGTTTCCATAGTGTTTGGGATATCGATGAGCTTCAGGTCGGCAAAAACCCGCAGACCGAGACCGTGCAGACCTTCAATGAGCTCATAGCCACGGGCGCGAAGCACGGAGTTAACCTTGATGATGACGCCGAGACCCTTTAACGATTCCGCGAGCTTCAATACTTCGTTCTTAACACCGATTATGCCGCCTAATTTCCTGGGATCGTAATCCGCCGCTACAATCAACCTTTCACTTACTTCCATGTTTTTCCTTTCCTCCTTATCGTTTTTTTATTTTTTAGCCCCTATTTTGTTGTCAAAAAACTTACCCTATTTCACCTCCTTTTTCCTCCGATCTTTCTATCACATCCCAAAAAGAAAAACAAGCTCTTGCGGGCCTGAAAATTAAAAACGCAAAAATCAATTTTATTTAATATTCCAATCTAATCCCCACCTTCTCGGCTATTTCTTGAATCCATTTTTCTAATCTATTAACTTTATGGCTCAACATTACCATTTCTTGAAAATACGTATCGGCTTTCTTGGCATAAGCATCGATAGCGCTCATTAGTGTGCTAATATCTGATTTATCTGCCTTATTCTCTTTAAGTTCTTCTATTTTATTATCTAAATCAATAAGCCTTCCGTCTATGCCGGAGAATTTTTCGTCTATGCCGGAGAATTTTTCGTCCACCCCAGAAAATTTTCCGTCTAAATATTCAATTATTTCGCTGAAATCTTTGTCCATATATTTATATTATATCGTGTATTAAATTACAGTGTCAAGCCGTCGTTAGTGAGCGTAGTCGAATCAGAACCTGCTTCGCCCATCCGAAGCTTTATACAAAGGAGGGTTTTGAGAGTGCCAATTTTGAGTTTGGAAAAATGAAAAAGCGGGGTGAAATCATCGCCCCGCTAATTTACGTCCCCTTAAGATAATTGGACTAAGGATTATGGTAGCTACCCTTGGGACTTATCGGCACCCCGTGGGAACCTGGCTCTTCTTCGCATTTCGGACAAAAAGGAACTGTTTCGGATCGAACCTCGCCGCTGCCGGAAAGCGGAAACGGACCATTCCAAACAGGATGAGTCACTGTTTTCCCCTGAATTTCTGTTCTTTACAACTAAAATTTAAACTGGAAATGTCTTGCTTCGGGGGTAAGGCCTGGCTCTTCTGGTCTTCTTATGCCCATCTTTTTCCTTCTTCTTTCCTCTTCACGAAGGTCCCTACTTGCTTTTTCAAGCATTTCTCTGACTTTACTGGGAGTCAATACTTTTTGCATTACATACCTCCTTAAGTGTTTCTTTATTGGTAATTAGAAAATAGCTATTTTCTTTATACTACCTGCAATAAAAAAATCAAGCCCTGATGGCTTGAAAACCGTTGCGGGGAGTAGTAGACGACGTTAGAACCTGTCTTAAGACCACAACTACCCACTTCTTCATTCCGAGGTTATCGCTGGAAGCGGCAAAAATCAACTAAATTACCCTATCCCGCTATTCACTATATCTTACCTCCATTGGACACGTTTAGACTTTTAGTTGGGAGAGATAAGAGAAGAAATAAGAGAAATGAGGTTTGTGTAAAAACAAGAACTCCCGAGACACGCATTGTGTTCGGGAGTTTGAGGCTAAATAATTAGCCCCTTCTAAGTAGCTACACCTTGGGTTTTACAAAGAATACTTGATGAAACCCTTGTCTATGGAACTCATTCAAGTCTATGCCGAGCTCCCTTGCTTCGAGTTCGCCTGGCCAGAACCCGGTCCATCTGGCGAATGCCTTGTCTTGTCGTTTTTTGCAGTCACAACTTATGCGTTGATGACCACAAACACTACAGCGTTCTACATCACAGCCAGTTTTGTGAGGTTGACCAGGTGCTACACCACAATCAGGACAATTCTTTAATTTACTCATTTTAACCCTCTCCTTATCCAATTCTCTATACTATAATAATACCACATCTTTGTGGTATTGTCAATAGTTGGCGGGGACGACGAGACTCGCCCCACGCCTCTTCGGGCTGGGCACTCGCCACTCTCGCTTCGCCCTTTGGGCTTCGCTCGGTGGCGTTCGAGTCTCGTCCATCATAAAATTCAAAAGAGGCCAAAATGGCCTCCTTGAATTTTGCGGGGACGACGAGACTCGAACTCGCAACCCTTGGCTCGACAAGCCAATGCTCTAACCAATTGAGCTACGTCCCCATATAAAACTACTGTGCCGACAGTTGGGATCGGACCAACGACCTAACGCTTATGAAGCGCTCGCTCTGCCACTGAGCTATGCCGGCCTCATAAAAACCTTGTTGCGCCGCCCCGAATTGCACGGGGGCCTTCAGCTTATGAGACTGACGAGGTACTACTCCTCCACGGCGCTATGTCAGATACGCCATCTTATTGTAATGGAATTATAGAAAAAATCAACTAGGTTAAAATCTGCAAAGAATTAAACGCCCTTTGATAGGCTTCCAGAGCGGCTTTCGCCTCATCCTGGCTCAAGCGATAATCGGGATTATGAACGATATTATTGCGAACCTTATGCGCCGCGTAAACATCATCAAGGTTGCCCACGGTCGCCGCTGTCAATTTGCCTAATTTTTCTTCAAGAGTACCGCCGGTAAAGCCTAATCTTTTTAAAGAAACGTCCAATAAATCGTCAGCTTCGATAACAGCCATCTTTGATTCTGATTCTGAATTGGTATTAAGACGGGTAATAATTCTATTCCAGATTTTGGTAATTCTTTTCGCCCCGAACGGCCGAAAAGTGAAAAACTCCCAAACATTCTCTAGAAACAGCCATTGCAGATAGTGAGTTTTCAACACGAGCACCACGATGAATATCAATAGAATTAAACCGGTTAATAAAAATCCGAACTTAACCCAAAGCAATTTCTGCTGGATTTCAGGAGAGGCTAAGAACGAAATAATAGTATTTAAGCTAATATCAATATTCACAAATTTTACCGGCTTCAAAAATTTTATTTTCTTCAAACGGTTTACCGATGATTTGCAAGCCCACCGGCAGCTTCCCTGCCCCAGAACAAGGCACAGAGAGTGCCGGCAAACCCGCCAAGTTTATCGAAACCGTATAAACATCGACCAGATACATGGCCAGAGGATCGTCGATTTTCTCACCGATTTTAAAAGGCAAAACGGGCGAGGTCGGCGTGAAAATCAAATCAACCTTCTTAAAAGCATTGTTAAAATCTTCAATGACTTTAGTTCTCACTTTCTGCGCTCTTTTGTAGTAAGCCTCGTAGTAGCCGGACGATAAAGCGTAAGTGCCCAGCATAATCCTTCTCCTCACTTCTGCCCCGAACCCCTTTCCTCTCGTTTCCATATAAACATCCAATAAATTTTGGATTTTGGATTTTGGATTTTGGACTTCGCTATATCCGTATCTGATGCCATCGTAACGGGCCAAATTCGCCGAAGCTTCCGACGGATTAATAATATAATAGGCCGGCAGCGCATATTCGGTGTGGGGCAGGCTCACTTCAATTATCTCGGCTCCAACTTCTCCGTATTTCTTAATAGCTGCCCCGATGATCTTTTCCACTTCCGGGTCAATCCCCTTCACAAAATATTCTTTCGGCACGCCAATCCGCAAATCTTTAATTGAAAATTGGAAATTGTTAATTGGAAATTGGGATTCGACTGATGTCGAATCCATCTTATCTTTGCCTTTGATAGCCTCAAATACTATTTTAGCATCTTCCACGGTTTTCGTAATGGGACCGATCTGATCCAAAGAGGAAGCGAAGGCCATCAAGCCAAATCTGGAAACCGCGCCGTAGGTAGGTTTAAGCCCCACCACTCCGCAGAAAGAAGCCGGTAATCTGATAGAGCCGCCCGTGTCAGAGCCTAGGGCGGCCAGAGCCATCTTGCCGGCTACCGAGGCCGCAGAACCGCCCGAAGAACCTCCCGGCACCCTTGTTAAGTCATTTGGATTGCGGGTAGGCCCGAACCACGAATTCTCGGTAGAAGAGCCCATAGCAAACTCATCAAGATTCGTTTTGCCTAAAATTACCGCTCCTTGTTTTTTTAATTTTTTGACGACCGTGGCATCATAAGGAGCGACATAGTTCTCGAGCATCTTGGAAGCGGCCGTGCATTTCGTTCCTTCAACTAAAATATTATCTTTAACGGCTATGGGTATGCCGGTTAAAATCGGAAAATCTTGGGCGCAAGCAATCAAATCGTCGGCTTTTTTAGCTTCGCTTAGGGCCCGGTCTTCTCTTAATGCCAGAAAGGCGAAAATTTCCTTATTGGTACTTTCAATATTGTTAAAATAAGCCCGGCAAAGCTCCGTTGCGGAAAATTCTTTTTTTTTCAAACCCTGATGCGCCTGACTAATGGTTAATTCAGTCAAAATCATCTTAAAATTGACTTTACTTTTAAATGGCCATCGATTAATTTTTTCTCAAATTTTGAAACTTCATCTGCTCTCATTATATTTTTAATCGATATGGAGCGCGAAGTTTCTTTTGTTTCAGAAACATCAACTTTTTTTAACTTCTCCACATAATCCAAAATCGCCGAGAGGTCTTGCCGGAATTTTCCTTCCTCTTTTTTGGTTATACTTAATCTGGCCAAAGCGGCGATATGTTGCACCTCTTCTTTAGTAATCATTTGGGCGGTTCTAGGTACTCTGTTTCGGCGAGTACTTCTCTTAATTCATCGAGGTTTTCTAACACCAATCCCGCGCCCCGAGCTACGGCCGTCACCGGATCTTCAACGATACGGGCGGGAATCTTGGTTTCTTTGGTAATTAAAATATCAAGGCCTGAAAGAAGACTCCCGCCACCTACGAGCGATATGCCGTTTTTCATCACATCCGCTAAAAGTTCGGGCGGCGTTTCTTCCACCGCGGTTTTGATCGTATTCACAATCTGCTTAATTGATTTTGACAAGGCCTGGGCGATATTGTTTTCAGAAACCAAAATTTCTTCGGGAAGCCCGGTCACCAAGTTTCTGCCCCGCATCGGCATTTCTTTTTTGCCCTTCGTGGGGAAAGCGGAACCGATCCCGATTTTAATTTCTTCCGCGGTTCTTTCTCCGATTAAAAGCTTATATTCTTCTTGCGCGAACTGGATAATATCTTCGTTAAGCTTGTCACCGGCAATTCTCAAACTTTTAGCCAAAACAATTCCTCCTAAAGAAATAACCACCACTTGAGTCGTCCCTCCGCCGATATCAACCACGAAATTACCGCCTGCTTCCTGGACAGCGAGTCTGGCTCCAATGGCCGCCGCCATCGGCTGTTCAATCAGATAAACCTCGCTGGCTCCGGCCGACAAGCCGGCGTCCCTGACTGACTTCTTTTCAACCTCCGTCACTTCGCAAGGTACTCCGATAATCACCCTGGATCTTGGCTTAAAAAAGAATTTTCTTTGCTGAACTTTTTCAATAAAATAGCGCAGCATCTGCTCGGTCACCTCAAAGTCAGAGATCACGCCATTTACTAAAGGGCGCGTGGCCACAATATGCGCCGGGGTTCGCCCGACCATCTTTTTAGCATCGTCGCCGATAGCCAGAACCTGTCCGGTTTTTTGGTTAATGGCCACGACCGACGGCTCGAAAATAACAATCCCCCGCCCCCTCAAATAAACAAGGGTCGTGGCTGTGCCTAAATCAATGGCAATATCCTGAAAAAAATGGGAAAAGATTTTATTTAACATATTTTTTCATCTTCGCTAAGCCGACAAGTTTAACCTCTTTTTCGTTTCGCTTCTTTATTTCAACGGAGTCTTTTTCTAAAGTTTTTGCGCTGACAACCATTCTCGTCGGAATACCCAAAAGGTCGGCTTCAGCGAATTTTTCGCCGGCGGTTTTGTTTACCCTATCATCGTACAATACTTCAACCCCCTGTTTCTGTAAATCTTGATATAATTTTTCGCTCTTTTCATTTTGCCCTAAACTCAATAAATGAACCTGGAAAGGCGCTACGGTTTCCGGCCAAATAATTCCTCTTTCATCACGATTCTTCTCAACTATCGTCGCCATTAATCTGGGAAGTCCAATACCGTAACAACCCATAAAGACTGCGCCGGGCAAACTCATCGCCTGGCTGTATTTTTCTCCCAAACTGAAAATATGGCCTATTTCAACGGCGCTTTCTTGCCTTAAAATGCTTTGGCATTTTGGGCATTTGGCTACTTTGCCGCTCTTTTCAACGTTAGCGGCAAATCCGCATTGGTCGCAAATTAAAATTCTATCTTCTCCGGCAGCTGAAATAATCATAAATTCATTGGAAATGCTTCCGCCAATCGTGCCAGAATCAGCCTCAACGCAAAGAGCCTTAAGTCCGCATGTTTTAAATATGTCAAAATAGGTTTTTTTAACTTTTTCATAGAAATCCTTGAGGCCTCCTTCGTCTGAATGAAAGCTATACAAATCTTTCATTAAAAATTCTCTGGCTCTCAGTAATCCTCCCGTGGACCTCATTTCGTTCCTAAACTTGGTTTGAATTTGAAAAAGCGCTACGGGCAACTCAACACGATGACGAAAACTGTCGGTAATTTCTTCTTCATGGGTGGAGCCCAAAGCGATTTCTCTTTCGTGCCTGTCTTTAAATTTAAAAAGCGGCGGATCAATTTTGTCCCAACGGCCGGTTTCCAGCCAAAGAGATTTATTTTGCAAAGCAGGCAAGATCACTTCCTGAGCGCCAAGCTCAAACATTTTCTGCCTGATAATATTTTCGATTTTTCTTAAAACCATTACGCCCAGCGGCAAAAAACGATAAACGCCGGCAAATGACTGCTCGACAAAATCACCCCTAATCAAAAACTTATGGCTAGCCGCTTCAACCTCCCTGGGCGCTTCTCTTTTTGTTTTACAAAAAAGTTTAGATTGCAACATAATTTAAAATATTCTTGGAAGATCAAATTTAACCGTAACAAAAATCATAAAGATAATTAATAAAACAAAGAAGGTTGCCGTAACATTCTGTTCTGTTTTGTAATTAAGCGCTTTACCTTTTAAAGCCTCGATGGCCAAAAAAACTATCTTACCGCCGTCTAAGGCCGGGATCGGCAGAATATTGGTTAAAGCCATGGCTATTGAAATATAAGAAATCAGGAAGAAAAAATAACTTGCTCCCATTTTTGAGTATTGCGACAATAAATCCAAAATTCCTAGGGGACCGAACATCTCCATTTTAAGGCCGCTCGGCAACTTAGCTATGCCCAAAAGATTCTTCAAGCCAGCTACCCACCCATTAACGATATTGGCAGTTAGTCTGGCTGAAACCGTCACTCCCTGCCAAGGAGCTGAAAACCAGGCATACTGCCTCAAAGCGGTCCTGGTTAAAGCCACGCCCAGCGGCGGCACAATTTTCTTTTCAAAAATATCCGAACCTCTTTTAACGGTCAAACTAATTTCTTTGCCCTTATTGGCCTTAGCAAAACTTTGGACCTGGCTGACTTGATTAAAATCGACTAGAATATCTCCGGTTTTTAAACCAACCGCTTCAGCCGGCGAATCGGGCATAATTTGAGCAATCTGAACTTTTATTTCTTTAAGATTATAATTTTCTTCGTCCGAAACGGCTTGAGGCAAACCCCAAGTCGCCGATACAATCCCTAGCAAAACAGCTGAAACTATCCAAAACGAAAGAACTCCGCCGATAATAATCAGAAATCTCTGCCAAAGAGACTTATCGGTAAAACTGCGGTAATCCTCAATCCCTCCTTCCTCGCCATGGATTTTGACAAAAGCGCCGAAAGGTATCAGGTTTAAAGAATAAATAGTCTCGCCGAACTTTCTACCGAAAATGCGCGGCGGATAGCCGATACCGAACTCTTCTACTTTCGCTCCGAATTTCTTAGCCAAAATAAAATGGCCGAACTCATGGATAACTAAAAGAGCGATTAAACTAAAAAGGGCGATAATAATAGTAGCAATCATGAATTTAGCTTTATTTTAAGATGCTATTTCTTTCGTTTTCTTTTCTCCCAAATCGTCGATTTTCTTCTGATAGTCATCAATCATTTTTTGAAGGTCATCCTTCGCCCGGAACTTATCATCTTCCCTGACTTTGCCGTCTTTAAAACCATCTTGAACTTGCCGCCAGCCCTCTTCCCGCCACCTTCTTAAGGTTTGGCGAGCCTGTTCCTGTTTTTCAGATAAAAGCTTTAATAATTCCTTGCGATATTCTTCGGTTAAATCCGGTAGATTAATCCTGATCGTATCTTTATCGACAATGGGCGAAACGCCCACGCCCGTCCTCGATAAGGCTGAAACAATGCCTTCAATGTATGATTTGTCCCAGGGCTGAATCAAAATCTGCCGAGGCTCCGGCGTAGAAATCGCGGCCAACTGCTTTAAGGGAAACTTCTGCCCGAAACAATCAACCACCACGTCTTCCACCAAGGCGGGATTAGCCCGCGAGGTGCGGATCTTGACTAATTCTCCCTCAAAAAATTTAAGAACTTTTTCGAACTCCGGTTTGATTTTATCAAGAATTTCTTTGTAAGTTTCCATATGTATGTCACTCAAATTATAGCAAAATTTTATTTATAATTCCAGCATCAAAATTTCCAAAGCAAGCCTCTGATTCACATTAGTGGTTGAGATTAAAAAACTGATATTCTGGATGGCTTTTAAGATCTTCTTTAATTTAATTACGGAGTAATCGCCGGGCTTACCGTTAATGACCGACAAAAGCGTCTCTCGAAAGTAGCTTAACCAAATATCCAAAATTCCTTTTGGGTCGGCCGAGCCGTCAGCCAGGGTTTTCGCGTATTGGAAGCGCGTAAGCAAATTTTCACGGCTCAGCTTGATAATTTCGGCGATCGCCTCTTTTTCTCCTTTGCTTTTTTCTGAAGAAGGCGAGGCATAAAACCTTAAGCGCTCAACGCGCGATAAAATAGTCGGCAAAAGCATTTCCGGATATTCACTGATTAAAACAAATAAAGAATTACCTCGGGGCTCTTCCAAAATTTTCAGAAAAGCTGACTGTGCTTCCTGATTCAACAAATGGGCCTTGTCGATAAGAGCTGCTTTAAACGGCGCTGAATAAGGTTTCAGAGAAAGATTGTTCTGTAAATCCCTGACTTGAACAATCTTTATTTCTTTACCCTCTTCCGGCTCAATAATGGTTAAATCTGGGTGGGCGTTCTTTTCAATATCCTTGCAAGCCCGACAAGTTAAGCATGGTCTGGCCTCAAGCTTATCGGCCTCGCAATTCAATAATTTAATGAACTCTAAGGCCAAGGCCCGCTTGCCGATACCGCCTTGGCCATAAAACAACAGAGCATGGGGCGTTTTCCCAAGCTCAGCTGTTTTTTTTAAGAATTGCCATTGTTTGGGATTTCTTAGCATTATCTCTTGGACATTATGCTCTTTTTATAGACATCGAGATTCTCTAAGACAACGCCGGTGCCTTTAACCACGCACAATAACGGCTCTTCAGCGACAAAACAGGGCACGCCCGTTTCTTTAGCGATTAATTTATCGATATTGTTCAATAAGGCTCCGCCGCCGGAAATCACCATGCCCTTGTCCATCACATCAGAGGAAAGCTCCGGAGGCGTATCTCTCAAAACATGTTTAATGGTATGGATAATTTCGGTTAAGATTTCTGAAATAGCTTCACAAACTTCATTGGAAGAAACCTTAATCGTTTTAGGGAGTCCCGAAACCATATCCCTGCCCCGGACACTCAACGTTTTTTCTTCTTTCTCGGGTATCGCCGTACCGATTTTAATTTTAATCTCTTCGGTTGTCTGTTCGCCCAAGGTCACGTTGTGTTTATCTTTAATATATTCGCCAATGGCTTTATCCATTTTATCGCCAGCCACCCTGACAGAACTTGAAGTGACTATCCCTCCGAGTGAAATTACGGCCACCTCCGAAGTCCCGCCGCCGATATCAACGATCAAATTACCGGAGCAAGCGTTAATAGGAATACCGGCGCCCAGAGCCGCTAAAATTGGCTCCTTAACCACATAAGCTTCTTTAGCCCCGGCATTAATGGCCGCTTCTAAAACCGCTCTTTTTTCGGTACTGGTGATGCCAGCCGGCACAGAAATCAGTAATTCTGGCTTGAAAAGCTTAAAGGGACCTACGGTCTTCTCAATAAAATGCCCCAGCATGGCTTGCGTCACCCGAAAATCAGCAATCACGCCATCTTTCATCGGCCGATAAACCCTAATCGTGTCCGGAGTTTTACCGATCATCTCTTTAGCCGCCTCCCCAATGGCTAAAATCTTATTGTCCTGCAAAGATACGGCCACTACCGAAGGCTCCTGTAAAACCACCCCTTTTTTAGGAACAAAAACCAAAGAATTACACGTGCCCAAATCAATGCCGATTTTTCTCACAAACATAAGTTTAAACTTTTACTCTTTTAATGTCAGCTCCCAGTTTCTGCAATCTCTCTTCAATTCTTTCGTAGCCCCGATCTATCTGATATATATTATTAACAATTGTCTTGCCTTTGGCAATAAGGCCGGCGATGATTAAAGCCGCTCCTCCCCTTAGATCAAAAGTGTCTAATTCCCTGCCCAATAATCTTGTCGGCCCGTTGATAATCGCCCGGTGCGGATCGGCAAAATAGATTTTAGCTCCCATCTTATTCAACTCTTCCAGATATTTTAACCTGCCTTCGTAAAGCGGGTCATGAATTAAAGTGGGGCCCTCGGCCTGGGTCGCCAAAACCCCGAAGGCTGATTGCAAATCAGAGGGAATGCCCGGATACGGCAAACTCTGGATTTTATCAATCTTGAGTTTCCTCCAAGGCATAACTTTAACGGCATTACGCCCAATAATTTGGTAAGGCACGCCGAAGTCCTTAAGTTTTTTAAGCGGCAATTCCAGAAAATCAATTTCCACGTTTTTGACAAGCACCTTCCCACGAGTTGCCGCCGCGATCAGAATAAATGTACCGGCTTCCACCGGATCGTTAATTAAGCGGTGTCGGACTCCCTTTAATTTGGAACAGCCCTTGACGATAACTTCGTGAGTGCCGGCACCCTTAACCTTAGCCCCCATTTTATTCAAAAATTTGGCCAATTCCTTTACCTGATAATCGCCATCAGCGATCTTAATAAGCGTCTTTCCTTGCAAAGAACTCGCCAAAAGTATGAGATTTTCGGTGGCCGTGACCGAAAATTCATTGAGAACTACTCGGCCGCTTCTAGCTTGAGCTTTTTTAAAAAGATATTTCTGGCCGTTTTTGGTGATCTTGACTCCCAATTGCCGAAAACCGTCCAAGTGCGTATCAATCGGCCTGGCTCCGATTACGCAGCCGCCCGGCCGCGGAAAATTAACATTGCTGAACCTGGCCAATAACGAACCTAAAAACAACACCGAGCCTCGCAATAAACCGATTAAATCTTCTCTGGCTTTCGAAGGGTCCAAGTGTTTATTGCTAATTCTGACCTTACGAGTCCCTGTCCAGGAAATTTGAGAACCCATGCTTTTCATAATTTCCAGCATCCGAAAGACATCTTCAATTAAAGGAAGATTGGAAATTTCGCAGGTTTCGCGAGTTAAAAGAGTAGCGGCTAAAATCGGAAAAGCGGCATTTTTCGCCCCTCTCACTTCA
>Ga0209542_10002617_pt1 | contig 39907 bp, 51 predicted proteins | sample RifCSPhighO2_01_FD_184028 | JGI IMG/M metagenome (GOLD analysis project Ga0209542, IMG submission 184028) | Soil microbial communities from Rifle, Colorado - Rifle CSP2_plank highO2_0.1 (SPAdes) (version 2) | ecosystem: Environmental > Terrestrial > Deep subsurface > Rock core/Sediment ... | reverse complement strand
AGAACCTAACTTTTGTTACTATGAGGTTGTATTCGGGAATGATAGTTTTCATAGAAACAGCTCCGCAAGGGAGCTGTTTCTATTTTATATGAAAATGAGAGAAAAAGGGAGTTTCGTAATTCAAAGTGAAGAAACAATTAACCAAATATAAAACAGCGAAGGGTTCAATTCAGTTTCCGCATGACAAGCCGCTTCCGTTGCCTTTGATACGAAAAATCTTGAAGTATAGATTGAAAGAAAAGAATATCTGAGAACTCGTTCAGAGGAGCCTCAAAAGGGTAGAATAGAAGCAATCAAAAAAGCTTTGTGGGGGCTTGCCCCTCGGTTCAGTATCCTTTATCTTTAACGCAAGCCGCTGTAATTTTTGTTTTTACTAATCGCGTTATATAATGAAGTCATGAAAAAATTATTTTTGTCACTTTCTGTGCTCACGCTTGGTTTTACGTTTATGAGCGCTCAGGGCGCTTCATCTCTTACAGGGAAGATAATCGCGCTTGATGCCGGACATGGTGGCGGGGAGACGGGGGCTGTTGGTTATTGCGGTAATGGCGGTGTCACCGTCAAAGTTCTTGAGTCAGATGTTAATCTCGCGGTTCGGGCAGAACTTACATCATTACTCACCAGTGCAGGAGCAATTGCGTATTCTATTGGCCAGCTTCCAACCAGAAAAGAGCGTGTCGCTGATGCTGAAAGTGTGGGATCAGATGTACTCATATCAATCCACCACAATGGCTCGTCAAATGTATCAGCGGACTACACTCAAAGCTTCGTCACACAGAGGAATGACAAAGAATTTGCAAAATATATTCATCCGAGAATTGCTTCTGCTCTCGGGCTCACCGATAAAGGGATCAAGAATGATGGTTATGGAATGACAGTGTACGGGAGTCTTCCGGGGATTCTCACTGAGTCGTATTTTATCACCAACACAACCGCCGCTTGCGACTTCGTGAATTATCAGGTCGGCGCGTCTAATACTCGGGTGCAAAAAGAAGCTCAAGCTATGTACAACGGACTTCTTGCGTATTTCTCACGGTAATCACCACGGGGAGCGGGGGAGGCACTGTTCCCGTTCCTTCTTGCCCACGTCGGCCAGCCACGCGCTCGCATCAGTATAGTACACACTTTTATTTCAGTAGCCTCTTGTGTTACGATAGTCGTATATTATTAAATAAAGGAAATTTTTATGTCTGAAGAATTAGTGGAGAATCAGCAGGGAACAACACAAAAGAAATCAGGTTCGTCGTTTGCCCGAATAGTCGGGGTGATTGTGGTTATCGCGGTTATCGCGGTTGCCGGTTATTTCTTTATGAACCAGAGTTCCGCTTCGGTCGCGGTAGTTAACGGAGAAAAAATAACGCGCGCGCAATATGATGAACGCTATATCCAGCTCGCGGCGGGTATCACCGCGCAGGGACAATCCGCGACCACAACTGAAATGCAGGATGCCCTCAAGAGCCAAACAATAGACAACCTTGTCTCGGAGACTCTTCTTTTGCAAATGGCCAGCAAGGAGGGAATACAGGCAGACGATGCAGCGGTTAACAACCAATTTTCGCAAAACAAGTCACAGTTTTCTGATAACGCCGCGTTTGAGAAGATCCTTGCCGATCAAGGATACACGGACGCCACTTTTAAAGCGGCTCTGACGAGGACGAATATAATCCAGCAATATCTTGCGAAGCATGTGGATGTAAGTTCGGTTACCGCATCCGCAGCCGAAGTAAGGGCTCTGTACGATCAGGCTGCTGTCGGCAGTGGTTCTGTTCCTCCTTTAGCTGAAGTCCAAACCCAAATTGAGAATCAAATCAAACAGCAGAAACAACAACAGCTTATCTCCGACTATATTCGGCAACTCAGGGCTTCAAACACGATAGAGATTTTGCTTAAGTAATAAGCGGTGTTAAACCCTTCTGATTCAGTATACCGTGTGGCTAGTTCTTTCGTTACAGATTCAAGACTTTCTCACAAGGTCTTTCGGCACTTCAGCGAGTCGCTCCACTTGGAATGCTCGTCGCAGTAGTGCCCGATCGGCGGTATTCGCGCAACATTAAATCAATATGAAAATAGGGAGATTGAGGAAAAAAGTTTTTCTCATAGCCATTCTTACCATACTGCTTGGAGTTGGTTTTGTGCTGAAAAAGAACATCGGCGCGATAAAAATTCCTCCGACGGATGATACCGTTCACAGCGGAGGCGATTTTGACGCAATCACAAAGAAGCTTTCTGTGCCAGACGGCTTTGATCTGATTGTGTATGCTACAGACCTGCCGGGCGCACGAGTTATTGAATTTGACGACAAGGGTCGGCTTGTCGTCAGCCAGACCGCTGAGGGGAAGATCAGTGTAGTTTCTGATACTAACGGAGACGGGGTGGCGGATTCTTCAAAAACAATTGCAGAACATTTAAATAAGCCGCATGGTTTGGCCTTTCGCTGCGCCGATACTATCTGTTTCTTCTACGTAGCCGAGCACGACAAGCTCACCAGATACGTCTACGACAGCAATACGGCTTCGGTAAGCGGCTACACAAAACTTTTAGACTTGCCTGCATCAGCCACTGACCGGCATTTTACCCGCACACTTCTTTTTCTCCCATCACCTGACGACAACATTCTTCTAATTTCTATCGGTTCTTCCTGTGATGTGTGCCATGAGGGCGATAACCAACGGGCGGGGGTTATTGCATACGATATTTCAACCGGAAAAAGCGAAGACTACGCGCGTGGGCTTCGTAATTCAGTTTTTATGACGCTTAATCCCGTAGATGGGAGAGTTTTTGCGACGGAAATGGGGCGCGATGGTCTTGGAGACAATATTCCGCCTGACGAGGTAAATGTTATTGAGAAAGGTAAGAATTACGGCTGGCCGATCTGTTTCGGAGACAATATTCACGACGACATGTTTGATACCAATACGTACATTAGAAATCCCTGCATGTCGCCCTTTGAAACGCCCTCATTTCTAGACTTGCCCGCGCACTCCGCACCGCTTGGCCTTTCTTTCATTCCCGAAGAAGGATGGCCCGAAGATCATTGGTATAATCTCCTCGTTGCCTTTCATGGCTCGTGGAATCGCTCGGAGCCAACTGGATACAAGATTGTACGCCTCACGTTGGATACGAAAGGAAATTATTCGGGGAGTCAGGATTTCATTTCAGGGTGGTTAACTCCGGACGGGAAAAAACTTGGCCGTCCCGTTGACATCAAAGTGCTTTCAGGCGGCGTGATATATATTTCGGATGATTTAAACGGAGTTATCTATACAGTATCCCGAGGACGGTAATTTCGTTGTCCGTCTCATCCGTTTTGCAATTCATTATCACATACTTACATTTTAAATAAGATGAAGGACAACCGGTTACAAAAACTATTGTGGGTGCAATCGCTCATACTGATCGGCGGGACGGTGTTCGCATGGACGAAATTGCTCACCCAATTTGATACTTTTTATTCTACATATGGCACGTTGTTTCGTTTTCGTGATTGTGTGATACCGAACCCGCTTGCGACGGCGTGTTTCTACGGGTCGCTTGCATTCGTGGTTGCGCTCGTTTGGTCCGTTGTCGTACTAAAAATTCCCACCGAGATAAGAGCTCGGCGGTTACGCAATTTTCTTCTGTTTTGTGTGCTCTTCGCGGGGTCGGTAGTTTCGTATGAAGTTGCCGATTTCTACAAACTTCTTCCCAACGGTGGAATCCCGATCAGCTGCACTCCTGGAGCAAATCCCCTTGTAACCCCGTGCTTTTACGGTATGCTCTTTTTCATCGCCTCGTTTGTGACCGCAATTTTCGCCACGCGGCGATTACGCACCACCATATCGGAAGTATAATGAAAAAATATTTTAAACGATTAAAAACCATACATGTCATGGCCTCGGTCTGGTAACGGTTTCCTTTGCGTGTGGTTCGGTGTATAATTTCTTGAGTAGTCTGGTTTTAATAATTTCATAAGGATATCTATATATGCAAAAGAACTATGCACTTTGGGCGGTTATCGCGGTAATTATTATTGGTGGAGCGATTTTCTTGATTAAGGAGTCGGCAACGGAAAATGCTCTTCAAAATCAGGGGGACACGGTTCCCACTACAGAGACGAATACATCGGGCACGATAGAGGCGAGCGTATCTGCGCCGGCAAAATCGAAAGATACTGGGCGTGTTATTTTCTCTATTACTGATGAAGCAGTCGGACTTGATACATTGCAATCCATCATGCTTACCGTAAACGAGCTCTCGGTCCAGAGCTCGCAAGGTAGTTGGGTGAGCATTTCAAAAACACCCCGCACCTTTGACCTTCTTAATTTACACGAGAAGGCGCGTAACGAGCTACTCTCTGATCTAAACTTAACGGCCGGCAGTTATACTAAAATACGTCTCTCCATTGGGAAAGTGGTGATCGTTTCGAAAGAGGGACTGAAAAATGTAGAAGCTAAGTTGCCGTCGCAAACACTGACGTTCAATACAAAAATTGTTGTGGAAAAGGGCGGAACGTCAGGGGTTTCGTTTGACTTTGATTCTGGAAAAGCACTACACCGCACGGGTGATGGAACAATACTATTCTTTCCGGTGGTTAAGTTGAATACACAGCACGGCATTGGTCTGGTGCAGATGTTGGGTGGTAATGTTGAGTTACTCAACGGTCTCAGCGATTTCGATCAGACCTTGGGTGTGGACGAAAATGGAAATCTAAAAATCGGTTTTGCGTTGGCCGCGTCTACAAAACTTGAGCTTTTGGGAAACATTGTTCGCATTCTTCCGGCTGATGAAAAAGCTGCAGATCTCAAAGTCAGCGCGCAAACGGCGATAGATACCGCAATACAGAGCGGTTACATATCCACCGCGCTTTCGGTACAGACTATCCTTCGAGAAAAAAGCCGTGTCTGGCAGATTGTCGGGACCAAGGGGGCTATGCTTGTGACCGTGTACGTTGATATAAATACAGGAAAAGTGGTATCGGTGCAATGACGCGCAATTATTAAGTTCGTATCAAAAAACACGAAAGTGGCCGCATGAAAACAGCATCTTTAGAGATGCTGTTTTCATGCGGCCACACTCGCGAGTATGTCTGGACAAATCTTATTATTTTAAAAGGGGAGGCGGGCGACCGCATAACTGCAGGGTTTCATACCCTTTATGCCACAAAACCCGCGCTTATTTCATCAGGGTGTTCTGTCTGTTCTCTTTTAGCACTGTACGCAGCGTCCCCGTTTTTATAGTAGGGAAATGATACGGTAACAGTCGTGCCGTGGTTCGGGGCACTTTTCACTGCAATTTTTCCATGATGTATTTTGACTAACTCGCTTACGATGGCTAGTCCAAGCCCGCTTGAACCATGTTGTCGGTTTCGTGAACGTTCTGCACGGAAAAATGGCTCAAAAATGTGCGGCAGATCTTTACGTTCAATACCCATGCCCGTATCTTGGACGACAAAGAGTATATGGCCTTGGTAATCAGGCTCAATTAACACGGTAGCTTTCCCTCTGGCGGGCGTGTAGCTAATGGCGTTCTTGATGATATTGGTAGCAATCTGTCCGATTGCGGTGCTGTTGGCATAAATCATGCGAGGTGTTTTTTTGTATACGATGATTTCTACGCGTTTCTTTTTTGCTAGTTCTCGCAAGGAACGAATGGCCGCGTCGGCCACAACCCCAAGATCAATACTGCTAAAGTTCATCTGCTCAGGGCGAGTCCAGTTGCTGAATGTCAGGAGGTTATTGATAATCTCTGATGCACGGTTCAGTTCGTCTATATTGCTATGTAGCACCCTCTGAACTTTTGGGTCAAGTGACGTGTCCATCAGCGATACTTCGCTGTTCGTTTTTATGATAGCGATAGGGGTGCGGAGTTCGTGAGCGATGTCGCCAATGAAGCGTTTTTGAAACAGCAACGCGTTACGCGCTGGCGCGAGCGCGACTTTCGCTATGAAATAGCCAACCAGTGTTGCCATCAGTGCGGTTGCAGCAAATACAATAACGAAGTTTCTCATCTGCGCGTTTTGTGCCGCTTGCGCGATGTCTGCTCCGTCCCCAGCACTACCCGTGCTTAACTGGTCAATGACGCCCTGCAGGATAGTCCGTGTCAGTTCCTCGTACAAATAGTGGAATGCGTAGGCAACGAGGGCTAAAAGGGATGTGCCCAGTAAGACAATGCACCCAATAATATTCCACTGCGTACGGAAGATGAGATCTTGCTGATATTTACGCTTTAAGCCGATAGCCCACTCCGCGAACCGTTTCCAGTAGATCTTCGTGTTCGCGACCGAGCTTGTTTCTGAGATTTTTAACATGAACATCAACTACGTTGCTAAATGATAAATAATTGAAATCCCATAAATGGCTCAACAAATCTTCCCTATTGATGGCCTCATTGGGATGTCGTAGAAAGTATTCAAGCAACATGAATTCTTTTAGGGTGAGCGGCAGTAGGGTTTCTCCCTTGCGCGCCATTTGTTCGGAGGCATTGAGTTCAATGTCTCGAACACGAAGTACTATAGGAACCATAGGCGCCGGCCGTCTGTGCAAAGCATCGATCCGCGCACAAAGTTCATCGAACGAGAATGGTTTTACTACGTAATCATCGGCACCAGATGTAAGCAAGCGCACTTTTTCATCCGCTTCATCCCGCGCAGTGAGTATGAGTATCGGGAGGGTGATAGTGCGCTCCCTGACTGTTTTACAGATGGTGGCACCATCCATACCCGGCAACATAAGGTCTAGAATCACCAGGTCGTAGTCGTTATGATGAAGAGATATCCTTGTTAATGCGGAGGTGCCGTCATACAGTGCGTCCACCGCGTGCCCTTTATGAGTCAAACCCTCTACGACGGCATCAGCTAGCTTTTTTCGTCTTCTACAAGAAGTATTCTCATAATTTTGGTTTTTAGCTTATAGAGGCGCTATACACAATATCGTATAGCTCGGTCAGTGAAGGCTTCATGAAGCCCTTTGGTAGAGACGAATAGCAATGGCGTATATTACGGTTTATTTAGACTAGGATACCACTATTCCTAATTTGCCCTGCTAGTGCTATGATTAAAGGCGTTACTAAGTAATTAAAAAATATGGCAAAAGAGAACTCTGCTTTTATGAAGCCCCTGAATGTTAGCCCTGAGCTAGCAGCAGTCGTTGGAAATGGCCCAATGCCACGATCAGAAGTGGTCAAGAAACTGTGGGTATATATCAAGGCTAACAATCTTCAGGATTCAAAGGATAAGCGCCTTATCAATGCCGATGAAAAGCTCAAGAAAGTATTCGGCGGACAAGCACAGGTGCATATGATGAAAATGGCCGGACATCTTTCCAAACACCTATCCTAACTGAATTGCCACAGAAGCCCGCTTTGATTCTTGTAATCAGAGTGGGTTTTTGTTTTGCTATGTTATTGCCAAGCGAGTGAGCGGAGAGAAAAAGTATCTTCTTTTCTCTCCCGAGCGAGCGATGGCAACAAAGGGTGTAATGCCCTTTATTACCTGTCGACTTGCAATATACCCCCTGGGGGTATATACTCGGGTGATATGAATAAGCAAACACAGAAGGCCTTATTGAGCCGTTTACGCCGTATTGAAGGGCAAGTCCGTGGGCTTCAAAGGATGGTTGAGGAAGAAACGTATTGTGTTGACGTCATTACTCAAGCATACGCAATCAAAAGCGCCTTGGGCGCTTTTGAAGGACTCATGTTAAAAAACCATCTTGAGACTCATGTTGCTGATCAGATGCGACATGGGAAAGAAAACAAAGCAGTTGGAGAAATTCTTAAGATTTACCGAGTATCGCAAAGAAAACAATAGCAAAGGTTTTTATTGCCAAGCGAGTGAGTGGAGAGAAAAAGTATCTTCTTTTTCTCTCCCGAGCGAGCGATGGCAACAAAGGGTTTAATATCCTTTATCAACTAAAATTATCAGTTAATCAATTTTTTAATCACGATGAAAAAATCTTCTTTGATCCACGGTGTGTCTATGGTAACCGGTATTTGGGGTGCGCTTGCGCTCGTTGGAGCATGGCTTGCGGGTGAAACCGGAACTATCTTTGGGTTTACACAACAGCACTGTTTCTTTGATGCGATCGTGCTTGAACTCATTTCTGTTTCTGCCGGTGTGTGCGCTTTGTATCGTCGTCAATTAGAGCGTGAAATCCAATAACAATTTCAATGGACTGTTGTGACCACATAAAACCAGATAAACCAGAAACACCACACGAGTACATCTCGGAAAGTCTTTACACGTGCCCCATGCATCCCGAAATCCAGCGCGAACAGCCCGGTATGTGTCCTGAATGTGGTATGGCGCTCGTGCCGGTAAGAGGTATGAAAAAAACGGGTCATGTTTCGCATGGGGATCATAGCGATTTCAATAAACATGCGGGACATCGCACCTTGTCGTTTCTCACGAAGTTCTGGATATCGCTTGTCTTGACCTTACCAATCATCGCATATTCAGATCTACCTGCTATGTTTCTGCACTGGACCGCCCCCCAATTTGTTGGGTCGCAGTTTCTCTCGCTGATCCTTGGAAGTATTATCTTTTTTTACTGCGGATGGATATTCCTCGCGAGCGCGTGGCGTGAATTGAAAGCACGCCTTCCGGGCATGATGACGCTCATTGCTCTTGCAATTACCACCGCCTACGTGTGGAGTGTGTATTCAACCCTCTCAGGTTCCGGCCATACTCTCTGGTGGGAGCTTTCTACGTTGATTGCGGTTATGCTTCTCGGCCACTGGATTGAGATGCGGGCAGTACAGGGTGCACAGGGCGCTCTTAAAGAACTAGCAAAACTTCTTCCTGATACAGCAGAGGTTATTCGAGGTAGTCAGATTGTTATCGTTGCTCTAAACGAACTTACCGTTGGTGACATCATAGTGGTTCGCCCCGGGGGAAAAGTGCCGGCTGACGGGAAGATTATTGGTGGACGTTCAGATTTGAATGAATCAATTATCACCGGAGAATCAAGGCCTGTCCCCAAAACGGTGGGCCATGAAGTTATTGCCGGGGCAATCAACGGCGATGGCAGTCTCAATATTGAAGTCACGAAGATTGGCGAGAGTACCTTTCTGGCCGGTGTTATGCGTCTGGTTGCTGATGCCGAAGCGAGTAAATCAAAGCTACAGATGCTTTCTGATCGGGCCGCATTTTATTTAACCATGGTGGCTGTTGGTGCCGGTGTCATAACGTTTGTTGCCTGGCTTATTGCGGGTGCCGGAACATCATTCGCTATTGAGCGATTGGTTGCCGTTCTTGTTATCGCGTGTCCGCACGCGCTGGGGCTTGCAATTCCCCTCGTTGCTTCAATTTCTACCACCATGGCTGCTCGAAATGGTCTCTTGATTCGCCAGCGTCTTGCGCTTGAGGCGGCTCGGAAAATTGATGTGGTACTGTTTGATAAGACAGGGACGCTTACCGAAGCGAAATTCAAAGTAACACTGGTGAGTTCTGACGAAGTTCTGGCTCTGGCCGCTTCGGTGAACGCGCACTCCGAACATCCGATTGCTAAAGCGATGGTGGAAGAAGCACAAAAGCGGTCGTTGCGACTTCAAGAAGTAAAAGATTTCAAGCGTGTGCCTGGCCGAGGGGCCGAAGGCACTCTGGCAGGCAAGCATATATTCGTCGGTACGAAAGGAGGTGATGATATTGTGGTGGAGCGCGAGGGAAGAATTATGGGGACGATATCGGTTGCAGATGCAGTCCGTCCGGAATCAAAAGAAGCGATTACTCGTCTGAAAAAAAGTGGAATCCGCGTGGCAATGATTACCGGCGACAGCGAAGAATCAGCTCGCCGCGTAGCAGGCGAGCTTGGATTGGATGAGTACTTTGCGCGGGTTCTTCCCGGAGACAAAGTTAAGAAAGTCCGCGAATTGCAGTCTCGGGGGCTCACTGTTGCTATGGTTGGTGATGGCATCAATGATGCACCGGCTTTGGCACAAGCCGACCTCGGCATTGCCATCGGCGCAGGAACGAATGTTGCAATTGAATCTGCGGGCATCATTCTCGTTAAAAATGATCCGCGCGACATCTCCAAAATCATAACGCTCTCTAAACTGACCTATGCAAAGATGATTCAGAATCTTTTTTGGGCCACGGGTTATAATCTAGTTGCCTTACCCGTGGCGGCGGGAGCGCTGGCTCCGTGGGGTGTTATTTTGCAACCGGCGGTGGCAGCTGTTTTCATGTCACTCTCCACTGTTATTGTCTCCGTAAATGCGGTACTCTTGAGAAATAGGCGTCTCTAAATGTATGTATTCCACATCTAAACAAATTATCTCGGTGATGATCCTGATATCGTTCCTGACGATTGTGTTTCTAAGTGTTGTAGCCATGTTACATATGCCAGATGGAGATATGTCTGGCGACTGTCCATTCTCTGCACTAGGAGACTCGCTTTGTCCACAGGATGCGGTAACGGTTGCTCTCCACCACATATCTGCGTACCAGTCATTTTTCAATGTGCCCGTTGGTTCGGGTCAGACGGCACTGATTATTTCCTTACTTCTTGCCACCTACGCGATGCTCGTAATCGGTATACGTTCTCCGTTACGTGGGCCGCCCGCTACTGTGCGTCTTGTCTATGGTTCTCCACCGGTTAATTCTTATGAAAGGAAAATAACTCGCTGGCTGTCTTTGTTTGAAAACAGCCCCTCTACCTACTAAGAGCACTTAAAAAGTTCTGCTTTTTAAGTGCTCACGCTCGCGCCCGTTCGCGAGTTTTTTCGTTTCTTATTCTTCTCATCTAATACAGTTCGTATGAAACCAAAAACAATTGTTAACGTTCTCGTTGTCAGCTTTGTACTGATAGGTCTCTTTGTTTGGGGTTATACTCAGAAAGAAGCCACTACGGCATCCGTTCAGGGAGTTGGAGGGGCGTCCTCATCTAAAAGCGCTCTTGTGGTGTCTGAAACCATTTATGATTTTGGCACCATCTCTATGAAGGGTGGAGATGTCACTACAGAGTTCACCATTACTAATCCGACCGACCGCGATATTATCATCAGCACGGTGGTTACCTCCTGTATGTGCACGACCGCGTTCATCGTAGATCCGAACGGGGGGGCTAAAGGTCCGTTCGGCATGCCCGGACACGGGGGGGCGGTACCGCCGGCCAATGAGATTATAAAAGCCGGTGAGAACCGCACCATCCGTGTCGTCTATGATCCCAATGCCCACGGTCCTGCGGGAATAGGTGCGATTGACCGTTTCGTCGTGCTGACTGACACATTAGGCGGCACGCTAGAGCTTGAGATAAAGGCGCTGGTAACTCCATAACGGTATGAAAAAACTTATTATCAGTATCGGGATAGTGCTTATTGCAATTCTTGGGATTGTGACGCTAAAATATAGCCCCGGGTTTTCGTCCTTTCTTTGGAGTGCAAGTCAGGGTGGAGTTTGGCTCTTGCCCTTAGTGGCCTTCTCGGCGCTTCTAGATAGCGTCCATCCGTGCTCGTTCTCAATCTTGCTCATCACCATCGCGTTTCTGTTTGGCCTGCAAATGACCAGAAGAAAGATTCTCCAGATTGGCGGGCTCTATATCGCTGGCATATTTGCAGCTTACTTCACGATCGGCATCGGCTTGTTACAGGTGCTCCATATCTTCAACACGCCGCACTTCATGGGCAAGCTGGGCGCGACGATGCTCATCCTATTTGGGCTTCTGAATCTTTTCGGTGCGCTTTTCCCAAAATTTCCGATCAAGCTCAAAATTCCGGACGCGGCACACCGCTCTATTGGCACACTCATCAATACAATCTCTCTGCCAGCAGCTTTTGCGCTTGGTCTGTTGGTCGGACTCTGTCAATTCCCCTGCATGGGTGGCCCGTATCTAATGGTTATTGGGCTTCTCCATGACCAGATGACATACTTCAAAGGTTTCGGCTACCTTGTCCTGTACAACGTAATTCTTGTTGCACCGCTCGTTGCGACTCTGTGGATTGCTGCCAATCCCGTACTTATTGACCGTATCAAGGAGTGGAAACAGACCCAGATGAAAAATGTGCATCTCTACGCTGGCATCGCCATGATCATTATCGGCATCTTAGTGCTGTTCATCTAATATGAAATCAACAAATACAAAAAAGCCGTTCTCACTTGAAGAATTTATCGCAAAAATAGCAGTGGCCAGAAAAGAGGGTGGGGTTGATCTTTCCACTACCGAGGACTTGAGTCTTGCGGTTATGAACCTGATCAGTCTTGAGGAACACTTTTTCTTCACGGCTATGAAAACGGGTAAGGACGAATATCATGACACCGCCACTGAGGTTCGGAGAATGCGTACGCAATTACTTGCCGAGCTTATGCCAGATCATGAGGGGGAGACATGGTGTGCATCAAAACATCTTCTCTCCGCTACCATGCGATTAATTGAAGTTGGCAACAAATTGCAGTCGGAGGGAATGAAAGAAAAAGCGGGTGAGGTATTTAAGAAGGCCTACCATGTCTATTCCATTTTTTGGGCGCTTAAACTCAAATTAATAAGTGTCAAGAGCGTACCGAATGTATCCCCAGACAGTGTACGACTGGAAGATCTTGTGTCCAAGTTAGCAGATTGTTGTAAGGAATAATATGGCAACAAAATAAACACATGGAAAACGAAACACACGAAGAACTAAAAGAAATGGAGGGAAACAAACTGGCGGTTCCCATCAGTATCGTGATTGCCGGAATGATAATTGCTGCGGCGATGGTCTACAATAACGCGAATCGTATGCCGCAAACGCAAACGTTAAAAGATAGCGAAGCGCAAGAAAATGTCAGAGCGGCAGCAGCTTTGGAAGAGGCAGTGCTACCTTCGGACGGCAGTATCTTACCAGTGACGTGGGGCAATCTTGGCGCAAGACTTACGAGTGTTGGTGCGATTGACGCCGACAAATTCAAAGCGCTATACGATCAGAGAGGCGCATTCACCAATGAATACAAAAACCTACTCTTCGGGAACAATGACGGAAAACTGAAAATCACCAAAGAAAATGCCGGGTATCTCTTGAATCTATTTTGGGCGCTTGGCCTTGCAAGCAAAAATCCTATCTTGGAATCAGGAGAGATGACCAATCGGGCGTACGGCGGGCCGGAGAATTTTGCCTCAACCGGAGGTTGGACAGTCGCGGCCGGCAATCCGATGGATCACTACAGTCGGCACCTGTTTTTCTCGTTGACAGAAGAACAACAAATAGTGGTGGACAAAGTATCACGAGGAATTTATCGGCCCTGTTGCGGCAACTCTACGCATTTCCCTGACTGCAATCATGGTATGGCAATGCTCGGCCTTCTTGAACTTATGGCTTCGCAGGGTGTTGGAGAGGAAGAAATGTATCAGACAGCATTAACCGTCAATTCGTATTGGTTTCCTGACACCTATCTCACTATTGCACAATTCATGAAAGATAAAGGAGTTTTGTGGAAGGACGTACACCCGCAGGAAATGCTCGGCATAGACTATTCCAGTGCATCTGGCTACGCGTGGGTTTCCTCGCAAGTTCATGGGCAAGAGCAGCAGAGTGGAAGCGGGTGTGGGGTTGATACGGGGCAGTCTATTGCGGCACCTAAACAGCAAAGTGGATGTGGTGTATAATGTATGTCTATGATGGGATATGGATATGACAGTTGGGGCATGATGGGAGGGGTTGGAACATTTGGGGTTATCACTTGGTTGGCGGTAGTGGTGGACCTCGTTCTCCTCGGCATTTGGCTCTGGAAACAAATCAATAAAGGGCATTAAACCCTTTGTTGCCATCGCTCGCTCGGGAGAGAAAAAGAAGATACTTTTTCTCTCCGCTTACTCGCTTGGCAATAAATAAGGAGGTTCCGCTTAATCCACCTAGTTCTTTATAACTGTGGATTGAGTTTCAACCTACCTCTTGCTAAGATGTATAATATCTAGACGACGGCACTTTTGCTATGAGCCCTGAATTAAGTCATTCCTTGGAAAAAAAATGGTTTAGTAGCCTTCCGGCTTCACGAATGGCGTATCCAGATACGCTGGCTAATCGCTTGAAGTATGCTTTTTGGCGTTTCTACACCCCCTGTCATCCTTATGTCCGAGATGCAGTGATTAGCTTAGGTATTGTCCGCCATGTAGGCAGACAGAACTTTATTCTTGGTACGGTAGCCCCGCATTTAACGCTCAAAGAATTCACTTCGTTTTTAATTTCACAAGGGTACGGAAACCATTTCGTTGCGTGGGAAGATGAAGGCGAGATTGTCAGTTTGCGCTACGTAAAGGATTTTACACATCAATACCATCTGCGTGTTTTTAAAGATAGGGAAGTACGTGCTCATTATGAATATACTCCGGAATGTTACCCAATTTTACATTTGAAGGAAAAACATTTTGAACCCAGAAGTGAAGAATTTCTTATGCTCCTCGGTGATACGATTGTCCCTCACCAGGGCATAAAAAACCAATAAGTTTTTCCGTGGCGCATGTTGTGTATATCCTCCAGTGTGCAGATAAGACGCTGTACGTTGGGTGTACCAGTAATTTAGAACGTAGGATTTTTCAGCACAACCATGCAAAGGCTGGCGCGCACTACACAAAAATCCGCCGGCCTGTGGTACTTAAACACTCGGAGACTTTTCGCACGTTCAAAAAAGCACGTGCGCGGGAAGCCGAGATAAAACGATGGAGCAGAAAGAAGAAATTAAAACTAATTGATCAGCATGCTTACCGTAAGAGCTAGTGCAAGCTATACTGAATCAAAATCAACCCAGGCCCGTTATCCTGTACTAAAGACCGTCGGATAGTGTGTGCTACAATCCTTGATATTCTATGAAAGGAAGATTTGTTGTTGTCACGGGACCCTCGGCTTCAGGTAAGTCTAGTTTGGTTGATGCGTTGCTCGCATGCACCCCGAATGCTTCTCGCCTGATAACTATTACGACGCGTTCTCCTCGACCGGGTGAGCGCGATGGTGATCATTACCATTTTGTTGCGAGGGAAGAGTTTACGGCACGATTGTCAAAGGATGAATTCTTTGAGCACGCCGAAGTCTACGGCAATCTCTATGGCTCATCCAAGAATGTTCTTGCCCAACTACTTGAGCGTTTCGCCTATGTGTTCGCGGTTTTAGACGTGCAGGGCGCAAAGACTCTTAAAGATAAAATGCCGCATACCTTTATTATTTTTCTGCACCCGGGCTCTATAGAAAATATCACCCACCGTCTTATGAAAGAGCGTGTCGGGGCCCCTGCCGAAGAAATTCAAAAACGTATTGTCACGGCGACCAAAGAGCTGGCGCTTGCCGATTCTTTTGATGTGGTTGTGGAAAATAAAGAGGGGGATTTCGTCAATACGCTCACGAACGTTAAAGCACTCATTGGTGCTCAATTGACGTTATAGCTCCAATATAGTATGATGTACTTACATTTGGCCCCGGAGGCCTGTTTTTATTTTATGCAAATACGTAATATAGCTATCATCGCTCATGTTGACCACCCCAAAGCAATCTGCCCACGGCGTTTGCTACGGGGCGCGAAGTGGTACTACACCTTTTGCTTTTTAATACAATGGAAATACGTAATATAGCTATCATCGCTCATGTTGACCACGGTAAGACAACGCTTACTGATGCACTGTTGCGTCAGACGGGCGTTGGTGAAGAGGGAATCTCTATGGATTCAAACGCACTTGAACTTGAGCGCGGTATTACCATTTATTCCAAAAATGCCGCAATTTTTTATAAAGATACGAAAATAAATATTGTGGATACGCCAGGCCACGCTGATTTTGGCTCTGAAGTGGAGCGTGTGCTTCGTTCCATTGACTCGGTGCTTTTGGTGGTTGACGCACAGGAGGGGCCAATGCCGCAGACGCGTTTTGTATTGAAAAAATCTCTTGAGCTTGGTATTAAACCTATCGTCATTATAAACAAAATAGATAAAACGGCAGCAGATCCGGCGCGCTCGGAGGAGCAGGTACTTGAATTGTTTATGGAACTTGGTGCCAGCGACGAGCAGGCGAATTTTCCCGTCGTGTATGCCATTGGCCGTTCCGGCATCGCAAAACGAAAACTGACCGATGAATCCAGCGACTTGACTCCGCTTCTTGATACCATCCTGGAACATGTGCCGCCCGCTTCTTCCGTTATCGATACGGCACTTCGCTTGCAACCCTTCAATCTTGGCTACGATAATTTTCTTGGCAGGCTCGCGGTGGCACGCGTATATGAGGGAGTTGTTAAGGCAAATCAGAACGTGTTTGTGAAAAAACCAAGCGGCGAGACGCGCGTGGGGCGAATTACTAAGCTCTTTACGTTCAGAGGCCTGCATAAAATTGATGCAGAAAGCGCGAACGCGGGAGATATTGTCATGATCGCAGGACTTCCAGACATTGATATCGGGGAGACGGTCACGACAGACGAACAGGGATCATCGCTTCCGGCTATTGCTATTGACGAGCCTACCATCGCTCTGAATTTTCTGGTTAACAATTCTCCGTTTGCGGGCCGAGAAGGGAAGTACGTCACTTCGCGGCAGTTGCGTGACCGTCTTACGCGTGAGCTTGAGGTAAATGTGGGATTGCGCGTTGATTTTTCTTCCACTGAAAGTTCGCGTGTTTTTGGCCGCGGCGAGCTTCACATTGCAATTTTACTTGAAAATATGAGACGGGAAGGGTATGAGCTTCAGGTATCACAACCGCAAGTCATTGTTCGCGAGGAAAATGGGGTTAAAACCGAACCGTTTGAAGAAGTTATAGTTGATACTCCCGTAGAATATCAAGGGGCTATCATTGAGCGGTTGGGCACACGAGGATTTGTGATGCATAACATGCATGTCCATGATGTGACTGTGCGCCTCACCTTTGAAGGTCCTACGCGTGGACTTTTAGGTTACCGCAACCAATTTGTTATTGATACGAAAGGCGAGGGGATTCTTGCGTCGCGCGTTGTGGGTTTTAGACCGCATGCTGGAGAAATCAAGAAGCGCCCGACCGGTTCAATGGTTTCCATGACGACGGGAAAAGCGCTCGGATTTGCCTTATGGAATTTACAGGATCGCGGCGTTCTCTACATCGGGCCAAGTACCAAAGTATATGAGGGCCAAGTAATCGGTAATACTTCAAAGGGTGAAGAGATGCTGGTAAACCCGACAAAGGGGAAACAGCTTAGCAACATGCGCGCATCGGGTTCGGATGAAGCGATAGATCTGGTGCCACCGTTTACGCTTACCATTGAACGTGGACTTGAAATCATGGCAGGCGACGAATATCTTGAAATTACTCCCGAGAGCGTGCGTCTGCGCAAACAAGGGCTCACGGAAATTGAGCGTGCCCGCGCTCGAAGGCAAGGGTAAGTGTATTTCCAGCACCGCATATTTTTTCTTGCACGTTTTTTTCAATAGTGTAGACTGTAACAAGCAAAATAAGTTATCAAGAGTGCAGGGAGGGAACTAGCCCAATGAACTGCCAGCAACCCTACGATAGTGTAGAAGGTGCTACCTCTAGCCCACCGTGGGGAGATACGAACTCTATTTCAAAACTCTTTCCATGATGGAAAGAGTTTTGTTTTTATAGGATTAATCAACATACCATGAGTAATCACGATAAAGATTTTTCGTTTGAGACGCTTTCGGTGCATGCGGGCGAAAAGCCCGACCCCATTACGGGAGCGGTAGCGCCCGCGCTTATTCGCACAAAGACCTTTAAACAGCCACAATTCGGCAAGGAAGGAGTGTGGCAGTATTCACGGGGTAAGAATCCAACGCGCTCAATCCTGGAAGAGAAACTCGCCGCGCTTGAGGGAGGGGGAGACGCTACCGTCTTTAGCTCGGGGGTCGCGGCGGAAGCGATGTTTTTCCTGACACTTAATCCCGGCGACCATGTGCTTTTTTGTCACGAAGTGTACGGAGGGACGTTCAGACTGATGGAGCAGTTGTTCAAACGATGGGGCATCGCGTTTGATTTCATAGAATTCAAAAGTTTTGAACACGTTAGCAAATATATTCGGCCTACCACCAAGTACTTCTTTGTAGAGACTCCCACCAATCCCTCTCTGCACATTGTTGATTTAGCCTTAGTGAAGAAAATATCAGAGAAAACACGCATATCTTTTGTGGTGGATGGCACGTTTGCGCCGCCTTGTTCTACGCAGGCATTTACGTATGGGGCCGAGACCGTCATTCACAGTTTGAGTAAATATATCGCGGGGCATAATGATGTCATTGCGGGGGCGGTGATCACTAAAAACAAAGAACTCCATGAAAAACTGAAGTTTATGCAAAAAACCGTCGGGGCTATTTTGTCTCCCGATGAATGTTATCGGGTCATACAAGAAGCAAAGACGCTTACTCTGCGCTGGAAACGCGTGAGCAAAAGTGCGCAGAAGATCGCGCTGTTTTTGTCGCGCCATGCAAAAATAAAAAGAGTACTCTATCCGGGCCTATCGTCTCATCCCGAGCATCGCGTGGCAAAGCGACAAATGAAGAACGGGTTTGGCGCGGTTATCTCATTTGAGACGAAAACGAGTAGTCTGGCGAAATTGAAATCATGTGTTGAAAAGGTCACCGAAAACGGGTTGATTGTGTATGGCGAGAGCTTGGCCAGTCCCGAAACAATTCTTGCGTATCCGCCGCTTATGAGTCACAAAAGTCTGTCTAAAAAAGACCGCCTTTCGCTTGGCATATCCGACAGTTTCTTTAGATTTTCCGTTGGGTTTGAAGACCCAGACGATCTCATTCGTGAATTAGAAAGGGGGTTGAGACGCTTGTAAACGGCACAAAATGCACAAAATTGACAAAGGTACGCTTTTCATATATACTGCCTCAGTAACTTAATCTCATTAGTTTTTTAGGGGCGAATGCTCTAAAACGTAGAAGCCAAAGGGTATAACGGGGCTTTATCTAAACTTTCGAGACTACCTAGTCGCTCTTTATTTTAAAGACTAGAGGTTATAGATAGCCAACATATGTATACAAGAAGCTTCAATAATAGGGGGCCTAAACGGTCCTTCCATAAATCTTCCTTATTTCACTCGAGGGGTTCTTCGTCATTTGGTAACCGAAATCGGCGTGGAGGGGGCGGCCCAGCAGGGGAACGTATTGACCCGTCCAAATTTGTTCATAAGGCAGTCATTACCGAGGAGGTGGAACATTTTGTTCCCGAGCATGCATTTGCTGATTTTAAAATTGATGAACAATTAAAAGCGGCAGTATTCGCTAAGGGTTACCAAACACCGACCCCGATTCAAGATCGGGTTATTCCGCATATTCTTAAAAATCTTGATGTGGTGGGTGTTGCGAACACCGGCACGGGCAAAACCGGTGCGTTTCTTATTCCGCTGATTCACAAAGTATTACTCAATAGAAAAGAGCAAGTGTTGATTATTGTTCCGACTCGCGAGCTTGCTATTCAAATTGAACAAGAACTCAAAGGTTTCTCCAAAGGCATGAAAATTTTTTCCGTCTGTTGCGTCGGGGGTGCCTCCATCGTCCCGCAGATACGAGCTTTACGTTCGCAGAATAATTTCATTATCGGTACTCCCGGACGGCTCAAAGATCTTATCACTCGAAAGATGATACGGCTCTCTGAATTTAAGACACTGGTGCTAGACGAGGCGGACCGGATGCTTGATATGGGTTTTGTCGGCGATATGCGTTATGTCGTGTCGCTGATGCCCCGCGATAGGCATACGCTTTTCTTTTCCGCGACTATTTCACACGAAATTGAGAAACTCATCAAAGAATTTTTACGCGAGCCGATCAGAATTTCAGTCAAAACAGGTGATACCGCAAAAAATGTTGACCAAGATGTTGTTAAGGTTAGTCATGGTGCCAACAAGATTGAGATTTTACACGACCTTTTAAATCAAAAAGAGTTCAGCAAGGTGCTTATCTTCGGGCGGACAAAACACGGCGTGGAGAAGCTCTCCAAAATGCTTGCCGCGAAAGGTTTCAAAGCCGAATCTATCCACGGGAATAAGAATCATTCTAAACGCCAGCGCGCGCTTGGCCTTTTCAAAGATAGCCATATCCAAATTTTAGTGGCGACGGATGTCGCCGCGCGCGGACTTGATATTCCTAACGTTTCTCATGTCATCAACTATGATATTCCTGCTACCTACAACGACTATGTGCACCGCATCGGCCGCACGGGCCGTGGTGATAAACGGGGTAAGGCGCTGACTTTCATTGAATAATATGAAACGAAACAACAACATGAACCGTGTCTCGCGAAAGACTTTCCAGAAAGAGGGAAAGTGGATCGTGAATCCTCACCGTACGCAGGTGGTGATATGCGTCTGTGGCAGTAAATATATAAAAACACGCGAGAATCAGATTAGTTGTATTAAGTGTTTGGTAAAATTGAGAGAGGCAAAATAAAGGATATTAAACCCCAGGGCAGAGCCCTAGACTCGTAAGGTACTCGCCCGAAGAGGGTTCGCCCTTACCCGCGCCTCTGGCGCGGGGTATTAAACCCTTTGTTGCCGTCGCTCGTTGGCAATAAAAACGCTCCGGATTTACCAGCCCTAATTTTTTTTGTGGAACCTAAGCCTAAAGTGCCTGTGGGTAATTTTGTGTATATGCTCGGACTTGACATGTTATCATTAGACCATTATTTACCTAGGTTAATATTTTTTATACTATGCAAGAACGAAATACGCGTTGGACCGTTGTGGGAATTATCGTTATTATCGCCGTGGCGGGTATTTATCTGATGTATGGCTCCAGTTCACAGCCGCTTGATTCGTCTGGGCAATCAGCGACTTCAACAGATTTCGTCGCCAATAAACCACCTACCCGTCCTGTCGTGGAGAATTCAAATGCCGATACAGGCGTGAGCACGATTATTTCTTCGGAGACTTTCACGTTACGCAATAATATTCAATATACACTGGAGACTTTCAACGTTCGAGACGCCGCAGGAACTATAGTGGGTGCCGACCAGCGTCTGGTGAGTTCGGTGGCTGGGAAGCGTGTAATGGTTATTTCCAACATCAAACAGGCGGTGCCCGATCTTGGTAAGATGATTTTGAAAAAATTTACGGTTCGGCAAGACCCTGAACTTATCGTCTTTGTTTCTGTCTCTGCAAACGCGGATGCATCATACGGCGCATTGTATGAATTTGATTTTCCGACAAAAAAGTTTAGCAAAATGGCCGCGAGCCGTTTTCTGCCCTTCGTCTTAAGTGTTGAGGAGAATCCGACGCTCTTCTCACCTGATCGAACGAAATTTCTGAGCATCATAGACCGCACCTTCGCATCGCAGAAAGAGACGAAGTATCTCTACGTGGTGGACCTTGCGACCGATCAGGCCCGCTCCATTGCTGATGTGGGAACATCGGAAAGTTTTACGCAGACAATAGGGGCGGGTGATTTCCCGGTAGGGTTTTACCAATGGGGCCCTCCTACCACTATTACCTATAGTGTGTTTGATTCAAACAGCCCGCTTGATTTATCCGGAAAATCTTCTCGTGTACCGGTGCAGGTTCGGGTGTTACAACTAAATCCCGACCAGAAGTAGACTCTAACGCTCCTAGCTCTATGAAAGTATTTGCCGTTATTCTTATCGCCGCTGGCATTGTTTGGTATTTTGGATTCTACTCAAAAGACGCACTATTCCACGATTATTCCGTGGACAGCGGTTCATTTCTGGGTAGGAAAAGTTGCCCCAATCTTGTGCCTCATAATCAATATCCTGCAGGTTCGGACCAGTCCCTCGGTTTCCAATGGGCAGTTACAAACCCATCTTCTTCATGTCCGGCTGAAGTTACCTCATTTGCAGAAGGCTGCCAGGAATTCTTCAAACAACGCCAAGCGTACCAAGATTGTGCTAGTCCTTAATTAACGTATGACCGATTCGTCCCACACGCAAAAAATAATCTTTGCAATCATCATTGTCCTCGTGGTACTTGTTGTCGGGATCATTATATTTTGGCGCTCGCCGGAGACGCTCTACACGAAAGAAAATGGACAGCCCGCAAATCCGGCAGGCACGATAGACATTTCTCCTTCTGCACTCGCAACGTATTCAAGTGGTCGTTTCGGATTCTCTTTTGCGTATCCAGAGACACTTGTTGTAGGAAAGTCAGAAGAAAATACGATAGGGTGGCGTTCCGATGCCGTCACCTCCACAGGTACAATTGCAACAAAAATTGTAATTCCGAAGTCTTTCCAGCCGCAGACGAATTTTGGTGAGGCTACGTTTTTGGTTGGTTTCTCGGCAGAACCAGATGCGATCACCGATTGTTTCAAGGAAGACTTTACGGACGTAGAGGTTGCTTCAATGAATGTTGGTGGGATACCATTTCGTCGTTTCCATTATATAGATGCTGCTGCAGGCAATCGCTACGACATCACCAGTTATCGCACAGTGTATAGCGATCGGTGTTATGCGGTTGAGACCGTCATTCATTATGCAAACATTGAAAACTATTCACCTGATCAAAACATCAGTGAGTTCAATCAGGCACAAGTCCAAAAGGTTTTGGATACAATGGTAACCTCTTTCAGGTTTAGGTAGTTTAAAAAGGATTATTAATTAACATACCATTATGAGTTTCGCTTTAAATTATTGGGCGGTGCTTGTCGCGGGCGTGGCGAGCATGGTCATCGGTTCTTTTTGGTACGGGCCACTGTTTGGAAAGATCTGGGTTCCTCTGATGGGATTTAGCCAGGAGCAGATGAAAGCGGCGCAGGCAAAGGGAATGGCGAAGTCGTACGCGCTGGCTCTTGTCGGTGGGCTCGTTACTGCGGCTGTGATTGCAATTTTGGTGAGCAAGCTTGGTATCACGGACGTGCAAGGGGCAGGCAAGTTGGTGTTTACGCTTTGGGTTGGTTTTATTGCTACCACACTCCTCTCAACAGTTCTCTGGGAGAACCGCCCGTGGAAGCTCTATTTCATCAACATCTTCTACTACCTCGTACTCTTCTTTGTGCAGGCGGTAATTCTGACGTATTGGGTCTAGGTGAACGTAAATCTATAAAAAAGCAAAAAACCCTTATAAATAATGGTTTTTTGTTATATAAGGGAGGATGTGATTGGCGTATTGAAATTTTAATGCGCCAGCACTACTTTCCAGTAGTTTTTCAGTTCTCTATAAGTTCAACAATCAAAAAAATGAAAGGGGGTAGTTATGACAGAGTTGCTTAACTTTGAGGGTCAATTATTAGAAGACTTGACTCCAGTTGTCAGTCGTTTGGTCTCACAAGAACGTGCTAAAGGTGCCCGTCTCTTTCTAGACGAGAGTGGAACCTCCATTGTCATCAAGGCGGGTTCAAAAAAAGAAAGTTCTCTTTTGTCTCGTTCTATCAAATCTCGTGGCATGGGAGTTGCTGAGGATCATTTCGCTCATGCCGATGGTGCTCCAAGTGATGGCTTGGCATGGAGATATGCAGATGATTCTGGAGTGGTTGCCTAAAAGACACGACGACTACCGCTCGCGAGAGAAATTGTCGATGGGTTAGGGCCGCAATGATTCACTGTGGCCCTTTTTAGTTGTGTCTTAGTTTAAAGCAGAGATTTTTGCACATACATTAACTCTCCGCTATAGCGTAAAGTTAGTGTATGTGGGGGGGGTGGGCAGTCTACTAGCCAAACGTGAAGGTATACGCATCTAAGCCGGGGGATTCAATCTGAAGTTCAAGCGTGTGTTGGCCCCACGCAGAATCTTCTACGAGGCGATAGAGACGGTTTTCTTGGATGGTCACATAGCCGTTTGCGTCCACATCTTTGCCGCGCATATTGGCGGGGAGCACTTCACCATCAAGCATCACTTTTGCGCGTAACGGTTTGTCAGCACTTGCAACAATAAATACTTTTTGTGCAGAATAGGGAAGAAGGATGCGCGCCTCGGCAGTTGAATTCGTGCTGTATTCTCTGGTTATATTCCACGTGCCTCCAAGATACAACAAATTAGGTAGAGGATTTGTCGGGATTGTAAGTGTCTGTGGTCCCTCAGTTGATTGTTTACCGTTTGCAAAGGATTCATTACGGAAAGCGCCAAAATAAATTTCAGCCGTGCGAGGTTTTGAAGCATCCACTTCCTCTCCTCTGACGGTTATTTGATCACGTGCGGTGGGCACTGTTTCTCCCAAGCGCTTAGCGCGCTCGGCTAAAAGCTCCTGAATTTTCTTTTCGGTCTGGTCGTACGCGCCTTCACCGATATGATCATCCACAATAAAGCCGTCTATGTCTATAAGAAAATGATGCGGCCAGTAGCGATTGTTGTACGCGTGCCACGTGCCATAGTCGTTGTCTTGAACGACTGGATAGGTAACACCATATTCTTGTGTAGCTTTGACGACATTGTCCTTTACTTTTTCAAATTCAAATTCAGGTGTATGAATGCCGACAATTTCAAATCCCATATTTTTGTATTTTGCATACCAGCTGGTCAGGTAGGGAAGTGTTCGCAGGCAGTTGATGCAGGAGTATGTCCAGAAATCAACCATTATCACTTTTTTACCTACGAGAGACCTGATCGTTATAGGCATATCATTGGTATTCACAAAACCTGAAGGATTCGCAATTTCTATATATTTTTTGTATTTAAGAGCTTTCATGGCGATTTCGGATGCCGTTGCTGGGCTGATATTTTCCTCCTGTGGAGTAGGTGCGGTATTTACTCCAGTCGGACGGACCTTGCCTGATTCAAGAAAGACAATGGCGCCGATAATGCCGCCAATTACCAGGACCAACAGAATGTTGCGTGCAAGGCTTGTCATTAGCGTGAAAGAAGAAGGCTATTCAGTAAGCTAAAACTTGCAATGCGTGCGAGGTCTCCGGTAAAAACAAGAATACCGATTACAATCAGAAGAATACCAAACACAATATTGATGTATTTCACGATGGGTGCAAAACGGTTAAGAAAATTAGATGCTTCGCCCGCAAAGATCCCCACGATAAGAAATGGAATACCGAGGCCGAGTGCATACGTCAGGAGCAAGGTAAAGGCAGAGCCGGGTTGCGTTGCTGCAAGGCCAAGTATTGCGCCCAGTGCCGCTCCGACGCAGGGTGTCCAGCCGGCCGCGAATGCTGTGCCAAAGACGAATGACGTGACGTGTCGCGAGGAGAATTTTTTCATCACGCGAAATTTATGGTCGCGCTCAAGGAAGGATACATGGATGAGCCCAGTCACATAGAGACCGAAGAAAATGATAATTGCGCCACCGACACGTGAGGCCCACATTTGCACGCTGTATGCAACATTCGCTAGGGAAGTGTTAAGGAGGACCCCCAGTAGTGCAAAGACTACTGAAAAGCCGAGTACAAAAAACAGTGCACTTAAAAACGTATCTTTCCGTTTGACCGGTGCGCCTCCGGCAGAAGATCCTGCAAGGTAAGCAAGAAATCCCGGAATAATGGGAAGTACGCAAGGAGAAAGAAACGATACAAGTCCTGCGATAAAGGCGACTGTGATTGAGAGTCCATTCATAGATTGCTCTATAGTATACTATAGCTAATATGCAGTCCGAAAATTCTAAATTAGAAACAGCAGTATTTGGTGGGGGATGTTTTTGGTGTACTGAGGCGGTTTTTCAAATGCTCAAGGGGGTGGCATCAGTTATGCCAGGATATGCCGGTGGAACAAAGGAAAGCCCGACTTATGAGGAAGTATCTGGTGGGGCAACGGGGTACATAGAAGTGATAGAAATAAAGTATGATCCCACAGTCATTTCATTTGATGATTTGCTCGCAGTCTTTTTCAACCTCCATGATCCGACTACTCTCAATCAGCAGGGAAATGATGTTGGCACACAATATCGCTCCGCTATTTTTTACACAACAGAGGCACAGAAACACTCTGCAGAGAAATTGATAAAAGAATTATCTGACGGGAAAGCATATGACAAGCCAATTGTTACGGAAGTGAAGCCCTTAGAGGCCTTTTATAAAGCGGAGGCGTATCACAAGGATTATTACAAGCGCAATTCCGATGCCCCCTACTGCGAAATCGTTATTGCCCCGAAACTTGAGAAATTACAACGGAAATTTAGTGAGTTGTTGAATGAATCAAAATAGAGGTCACGTTTGAAGTCAAATTGCCACTGGTTTATAATAATGGCTTAACACTTAAAACTCATTTTATGTCAAAAAATGCAATCGTTACTATTGTTGTCTTGATTGTCCTCGTTATGTTTGGTTGGTTTTTGTTCTCTGGCAAACAAGCCGTTGCCCCTGTAGAAACAAACCAGGAGGTGGTGACAACACCTATGCCTGCCTCAAGTTCTACACCGGCGACATCGGAAATGATAAAGACGGAAATGATCACTTATACTGACGATGGATTCTCTCCATCGTTGGTAACCATAAAAGTTGGTGATACGGTTGAATTTAAGAACGCAAGCTCGGTTGATTTCTGGCCAGCTTCTGCTATGCATCCTACACACACCGTCTATCCTGGTTCAGATATAAAGAAGTGTGACACATCAGCTGAGGCGGGGATCTTTGACGCGTGCAAGAACTATGCCCCCGGGGCTTCATGGTCATTTACGTTTACTAATAAAGGAACGTGGGCCTATCACAATCACCTCAACTCCCGACAGTTTGGAAAGATTACCGTAGAATAGAAACGACCGTGAATGAACGCACCCATTTGGTCTCGTTTCTCTTGCGCGTTGGTATCGCGGTCGTATTTCTCTATGCCGCGATCGCTTCTTTCCTTGAACCAACGTCTTGGATCGGATATCTTCCCGGCTTCATGAGTGCGCAGAAAGTTGTCCCGGTTACCACCATTCTCTCGGCATTCTCGTTGTATCAACTTCTGCTCGCTGGCTGGGTCCTCTCAGGAAAAAAGACATTGTGGGCGGGACTCCTTGCCGCCGCGACCTTAGGCGCCATTATTATCACTAACATCAATCAACTAGACATCGTATTTCGCGATGTAGCTATCTTCTTTGCGGCGCTTGCGCTTTGCGCTCTTCACTATAAAGGTGATTTGCCTGCAAGAACCTTATAGGGTTTTTCTCAGATGAGTTTCCTCGCCACATTTTTGGCCCTGTCCGTGCTTGGCAGCGTTAATGCGGGCTACATACTGGTCAAGCACCACCGAGAAGAACAGCTGGTCTGCCCCATCAATCATGATTGCACTATAGTAACCAAAAGTCGTTGGGCAGATATGCTTGGCATCCGCAATGAAGCACTCGGCGTCATTTTTTTCGGCCTTCTTTTTATTGCGACTCTGCTACTTCTGTATTATCCACCGTGGGCTCTGCTTATAAGCAAACTCCTCTTTGTTACGGCTCTCGTTGGTTTCCTGTATTCTCTGTTCCTGCTCTATCTTCAGGCCTTTGTAATAAAAAACTTCTGCTTGTATTGCATTGCGTCAGCATTTATTGCAACTCTGCTTTTCATTAACAGCTTTGCACTTCTAACGGGATGAGTAAATTATCTAGCGAGCGTTGTATTCCCTGTGAGCGTGGTACGCCACCGCTGACAGAAGCAGAAGTGACGCGGTACCTTAGTGAACTTAAGGGAGGATGGAAACTGGTAGATAACAAACTCTCCAAAGAGTTTACCTTCAGAGATTTTCGCGAGGCTATTAACTTTGTAAATCGTGTGGCGGATACAGCAGAGGCCGAATGGCATCACCCCGATATCTATATTTATTTTAATAAAGTAAAGATTGAGCTCTATACGCACTCAATCAATGGTCTTTCAAAAAATGATTTTGTGTTGGCGACAAAGATAGAAGAATTGTCGGTCTCATAAAGGATTCAGTAAGTGAAAAAAAGAAAAGCCGTCTGATAATCAGGCGGCTTTTGCGCTTTCTATTCCGTTTTGAGGCGGTTCTAGGCTGTCGGCTGGGAGTTCGTTAAAGAACGCGGACTCGTACTCAAAGTGTTGTTTGCCTTTGAATCGGAGCACGTATCCTCCTTCACGTAGCGCCACGCACCTTGTGATAATCAACAGTGTGCCTTCTGTGATGAGACCTTTCGTGTCGTTGACACTTCTACTTCCACGGCGATAGATCGGTGTGAATTTCGGCACAACTATTGCGCCTACTTCAAATGATGGCTGTGACATAGTATGCCTTTCTAGTCCACATCTTACGCAGAGTTTCCACGACGTCAACCCGCTTACGCTAACAAAATGCGGCCGCATTTTATTAGCGTATGCAGGTAATTGAAAAGAAGCTGAATTTGTAGCGTGCTTAATCTGCAAGCACGATAAGACGTGCGCCATCGGTGTACGCAAAACCTCCTTCAATTTCAAAATTTTTCTTTTCTTCTCCATCTCCTACAGCCACTACTCCTTTACGAAGTGCGGTAACCAGCGGCTCGTGGTGGGGAAGTACGCCAATCTCACCATCTTGGGATGGCAAAATCACGGAGTTGGTTTCTCCTTCAAACAGAGTTTTATCTAGAGAATAAATGTACAAATGCATAGCAGCGAAAAATTAATTATGCTTTGACCTCATCAATTCCTCCCACCATATAGAATTTATCCTCCGGAATATCGTCTTTGTGTCCTGCAATGATTTCTGCGAATCCACGAACTGTTTCTTTGCGAGGAACATATTTGCCTGGGCGGCCGGTAAAGGTTTCGGCGACGTTGAATGGTTGGGAGAGAAAGCGTTGGATTTTTCGAGCGCGTTCCACGAGCAGTTTGTCATCGTCGGACAGTTCCTCAATACCAAGAATGGAAATAATATCCTGTAACTCTTTGTAGCGCTGAAGTACGCGCTGAACTTCGCGGGCGACTTTATAATGCTCCTCGCCGACAATCGCAGGGGAGAGCGCCGTTGAGGAAGAATCCAATGGATCAACGGCAGGGTAGATTCCAAGCTCAGTTAGACCTCGCGAGAGCACGACAGTTGAGTCAAGGTGCGCGAAGGTGGTGGCAGGAGCTGGGTCGGTGATGTCGTCCGCTGGGACGAAAATGGCTTGCACCGAGGTGATAGAGCCTTTAGAAGTTGAGGTGATGCGCTCTTGCAGTTCTCCCATTTCAGAGGCAAGTGTCGGTTGGTAGCCGGTTTGACTAGGCATGCGGCCAAGAAGTGCCGAAACCTCCGAGCCTGCCTGTGTGAAGCGGAAGATGTTGTCTATAAAGAGAAGCACGTCTTTGCCCATGGCATCGCGGTAGTATTCGGCCATCGTAAGACCCGAGAGCGCGACACGCAGACGCGCGCCCGGCACTTCATTCATCTGTCCAAAGACGAGGGCAGTTTGTTTCAGTACGCCCGCTCCCTTCATTTCGTGATAGAGGTCGTTGCCTTCGCGCGTGCGCTCGCCAACTCCTGCAAATACTGAATATCCTTTGTGCACCGTTGCAACATTACGGATAAGCTCTTGTAGAAGCACGGTCTTGCCGACGCCCGCGCCGCCGAAGAGTCCCACTTTTCCGCCTTTGATAAAGGGTGAGATGAGGTCAATGACTTTGATGCCGGTCTCAAAGATTTCCACTTTCGTAGACTGCTCGGTAAAGGGTGGTGCGGCACGGTGAATTGGCCAGCGTTCTTTGGTTGTCACAGGCCCTAAGTTGTCTATCGGCTCGCCGAGGAGATTGAACATGCGTCCGAGGATTTCTACCCCGACTGGTACTGAAATAGGTTTGCCGGTATTTACTACGGGAAGGCCGCGTGTCAGGCCTTCCGTCGCGCCTAAGGATACTGTTCGCACTTGTCCGCCGCCAAGTTGGCCCGCGACTTCAAGCACGGTTTTCTTTCCGGCTTTATCTGTAATTAGAAGTGCTGTGTTAATAGCTGGCGGCTCGCCGAGGAATGCGACGTCAATGACTGGGCCAATAATTTGTACGATTTTTCCTTTCATGGTTGTTAAATATATTCTCTTAAGATTCTCTTTAGGCTATTTTCCCAGTGTCCGCCATCATCTGATATAGCAATTGAAAGAAGCGCGTCTTTATGAGTTTTGAACCACTCAACTGTCTTAGGAAACTTTGTCTCACCTTTTCGGTTAGGCATTACTATTTGTAAGAGATGATTAAGTTTATAGATGATGGGATACTGTCTGTTCCTTCGCTGTGAAATAAGATCTTTGACTATTTTATCTGTCTCAATTCGGCCCAGCCATTTTGTTGCCGCCTCATCGAATTTATCGCTTGGTATCTTTCCACTCTCGATGAGACTATGGACATATTGAGGCCCACTTCCCATTCTGTCAAAAGAATCAACGTGGTCCCAAATCGTATCTACGAACTCAACGGGGTCTTCTCGCCATTGACGGTCCAGACCTTCGTAAAATATTTGTGACGGATGCTTTTGAGGTTGTTCCGGTTGTTCTTTCATGGATTTACTGTGAAAGTGCCTCTCTACCGGCAGTAATTTCTGATAACTCCTTCGTAATCGCCGCTTGGCGGTTCTTATTAAATTGGATATTGAGCGCCTCTGCAAGCTCCGCAGCATTATCCGATGCATTTTTCATGGCAATCATACGCGAGGAATGCTCGGAAGCATTCGCTTCAAGTATTGCGTGATAGACTTCCACGGCTAAAAATTTTGGAAGCAATCGCTCTAGCACATCCTTCGGGGAGGGTTCAAACTTAAGCACACCTTCTTTAACCCCAGCAAGTTCCATTGAGCGCGGTATGTTCGCGTAGCGCCCTTCAAGCGGGACAATTGAATCAACAATGGATTGGAGCGATTCTTCGGAGAAGGGAAGGATGCTTCTGACAACGACTTCCTGTTTGAGTGCGGAGATAAAATTTGTGTAGACGAGTGTCACTTCATCGGTCTTCTTCTCCCCAAAAAGTTTTAATAGAAAATCTGAAATTTTACGCGTTTCGTCAATTGCCCCGAAATCACCGGCGCCGAGAAATTCTCCGAGGATTGTGCGTCCACGCCGTGCAAAGTAGTCGCGCCCCTTCTTGCCAATCGCCACAATACTAACCTTTACTCCAGTATCAGACATTCTGATATTCTGCAGAATATCAGAATGTTCTAATTGGGAAATGAGTTTTTCCGCTTGCTTGATGACATTAGTATTAAACGAGCCTGCAAGTCCTTTATCGGAAGTGATGACCACCAGACACGAGTTTTTCACGGGGCGCTTTTGTACAAGCGGTGAGGCCGCGAGCGTTTGATCAGAACTCGCCCTGATTGCGCGTAATATTGAGAACGCAGTAAGCGCGTACGGCCGCGTCGCAATGGCAACGGCTTGGCTTTTGCGCATTTTGACCGCAGAGACAGCTTCCATCGCCCGCGTGATTTGGCGGATGTTTTTGGTGGAACGTATTCTGTTTTTTAATGCGCGTGAGCCTGCCATGACAATAATTTAAAATTAAAAAATCAAAATGAAAAATATTATATATTCTCAACGGAATTTCTGTTTCTGAATTTGCCGTAGAGCCAGCCAATGAAAATTCCTCCTACAATAAAAGCCAACAAGAATAAAAGAGAAAGTTTAGACGGTGTTCCCCCACCAATCATCACAGCGAAATTTCTTTGAAACGCGTCAAATCCGTATAAAGGTAGACACTCTCCCAGACATTTCACTGGAGCGAAAAGTAACAGAATTCCCAACAATAATCCTGTTAATAAGCCATTAAGTCCTCCTCTCAGCCAGTATCTTTTCGTGGTCATTTTTAATTTTAAATTGTCATTTTGCATTTTGAGATTTGCATTTTACATTTGCCGCTTGAAATAGTGTTCTGCAAAATCTTTGGCTGCGGCCGAAAGAGCCTCGTCGCTCTCTTTGGCAAGCTCACCGGACATTCTCATATTCTGCAGAATGTTGGAATGTCGTTCGTGGAGGAATTTGATAAATTCTTTTTCAAATCGCTGTACGTCTTTGACGTCAACGCCGTCCTGAAATCCACGTACTACCGAGTAGATGGAGGCCACTTGCTCTTCAAACGGCATGTTGTAGTACTGGTCTTGCTTGAGAAGTTCGGTGAGTCTGCGGCCGCGGTCAAGCTTTTTCTTTGTGCCTGCGTCTAGGTCTTGACCGAATTGCGCGAAGGCGGCAAGCTCACGGAACTGCGCGAGCTCTAATCGCATCGTGCCGGCCACTTTCTTCATAGCTTTTGTTTGTGCCGCCGATCCGACGCGCGAAACCGAGAGTCCGACGTTGAGCGCAGGGCGGACACCTTGGTAGAACAATTCTGGTTCAAGATAGATTTGCCCGTCGGTAATAGAGATGACGTTGGTTGGAATGTAGGCCGAGACGTCGGAGAGCTGGGTTTCAATGATGGGGAGGGCTGTTAGGGAGCCTCCGCCATACTCTTTTGACATTTTAGCAGCGCGCTCCAAAAGGCGTGAGTGCAGATAGAAAATATCACCCGGATATGCTTCGCGGCCGGGTGGGCGGCGCAAGAGGAGCGAAATTTCGCGATAGGCGACGGCGTGTTTGGAAAGATCATCGTACACAATAAGCGCATCCTTGCCCTGGTCCATAAAGAATTCACCGATAGCACAGCCTGTGTAGGGGGCGAGGTATTGCAAAGGAGCAGGAGCGGAGGCAGGAGCCGTCACGACAATGGTGTATTCCATCGCACCGTGTTTTTTGAGTTGTTCTACGATTTGCGCGACTTTAGATTCCTTTTGCCCGATAGCGACATAGATGCAGATTACTTTTTTTTCTTTACGCTGATTGATGATGGTGTCTATCGCGATAGAAGTTTTTCCGGTTTGGCGGTCGCCGATGATAAGCTCGCGCTGGCCACGACCGATAGGAATCATGGCATCAATCGCTTTGATACCGGTATGCAAAGGTGAGTTGACTCCTGATCGTGTGATGACACCCGAGGCGATTTTCTCAAGCGGGTAACGCTTCATGGTCTCAGTCTTCCATGCGGGTCCGCCGTCAACGGGGTTGCCGAGTGCGTCAACGACGCGCCCGATGAGAGCTTCAGAAACTGCGACTGAAAGCACGTTTCCGGTGCCTTTAACCGTCTGGCCTTCGCGCACCGCGTCTTTTTCGCCGAGGATAACGGCCTTGAGAGACGATTCTTCCAAGTTGAGTGCCATGCCAAGCACTGGCTTTCCGCCGGTTTCAAATTCTATAAGCTCGGAATACATTACGGACGAAAGTCCACGGATTTCCGCGACGCCATCTCCGACGCGCATGACCGTGCCGACATGTTCAAGTTTCGCACCGGTGGTAATACCGGCGATTTCGTCTTTGAGTTGTTTTATAATTGTGTCTTTGTCCATATTCCGTTTCTATTAATTTTTTTATCTTTGCACGGCTTGTTTTAATTCATTCATACGTCTCTGTACGGTGTTATCAATTCTCCAGTCGCCGATAGTAATACGTGCGCCCTCTCCAACTGTGGAGTCTATTTTTTCTATAAGTTCTATCTCCGTGCCAACCAATTCTTTGAGAGTCTTTGCTTTTACTTGCCCCGTACGTGTGCTCGTTACTTCTACCGGAGTGATACCTTTTTGTATATACCACTGGCGTTCAAATTCTGCCAAAATCGCTCTTAGCTGTGATGTTTTTCCATGAGCAACCAATGTTTGAGCAAATTTCTTTACGGTCTCTTTGTCATGCTTTGGGTCAGCTTCCACAAGTTCGTAAAGCGTTTTTGCGTATTGTATGGGAGTGTATTTCATTGTGTTGCGGAAGTTTTTATGTGTATAAGTGCCTGTTCCACCAGTTTATGACTTGTCTTTTCATCCATGACATCACCGACGGTTTTCTCAACTGCCACCGCGACCGTTTCTCCTAGATGTCGAGTCGCTTCCTGCATCAGCTTGTCTCGTTCGCGCGTCATCTTCACGCGCTCCTCGCTGGAAAGTCGCGTCATATCGGCTTTTGCGTCAGCAACGATTCGATCGGCGACCGCCGCCGCGTCGGCCTCGGCTTTTTTGATGAGCTCCACTGATTTGCGCCGTGCCTCTTCAAGTTTCGCCTCTTTAGCGTCTTCTATATCTCTAAGACGTTGTTCTATTTCCTTTGCACCGCCATGTGCTTTTGCGATTTCATCTCTGCGTTTGTTGAGCATACCGATAAGCGGCTTGTACAGAAATTTTTGCAAAATGAAAAGCAGAATGGCGAAATTAATCATTTGCGCCAAAAGTATTTTCCAGTTAATGCCGAGGTTGCTGAACAGTTCTGTCACGATATTTTTTGATTTTGCAGTACCATCTTCATTCTCAAATTCTTGAGAATTTGAGAATGAATGTGGTTACACAAATTTTATGATTAAGGCTACCACCAGAGCGTAGATTGCGATTGCTTCCGCAAATGCGATAGCGAGAATCATTGCCGTCTGGATTTTTGGAGCTGCATCTGGATTGCGCCCGATTGCTTCCATAGCTTTACCAGCCAAAAGACCGATGCCGATACCGGGGCCGATTGCACCAAGACCGATCGCAAGACCGGCTGCTAAGTTTGTGAGATCCATTGATGTGTCTATTAATTACTAATAACGTACTAATAAATGCTTAGTCCCAGCTAGAATTCGGATGCGGAAAGACAAGATTCTTCTCTGTCCGCATCCTACTTCTAGCCACTGCCCATTACAGTGGGATAACTAAAAACGTGCTCAACCACCTCGTTTGCCACTATCATACTGTATTTATGAATAGATTTCAACACACACATATGTTCCAATCGGCTTGTATGGTTTGTGCTAGAATGAAACTATGTCCAGAAATGAAAAGTGGACAGAGAATTTTGTCCGCAAAAGACTGGCTTCCGTTGGTATTACGGATGAGGGGGGCTTTGTGGTAGATGAACAAAAGAGCGATAATCCCCGCGTTGAGAAATTATTGAAAAGCGCAAGTAAATCTGGTAACAGTGTAGGCAAGCCGGAGTTTTTGATTTCTCACAAAAAGGCCAATAAAGATTTTCTGATAGTCATAGAGTGCAAAGCTTTGACCAAAAACCATGTTTCTGAGACCAGAGACCAATACAAAGATTTTGCAGTTGATGGAGTGTTGTTGTATGCGTCGCATTTGGCAAAGGAGTTCAATGTAATTGCAGTTGCAGTCAGCGGGCAATCAGAGCAGGAAATAAAGATTGATACCTTTCTAAATCCAAAAGGGGTAGGATCGGCAACTGTTTTAACCGATGAAAAGAAAGTTCCAGTAAAGCAAGTTGTCTCTTGGGAGGACTACATACGTTATGCAACGTATGATGAAAATCTGGCGCAAGCGAGGAAAAGTGGTCTGAATAAGTTTTCACGCGACCTCCACGATTACATGCGCGATTATGCAAAAATCACAGAGGCGCAAAAACCACTCTTAGTCAGCGGGGTGCTTATTGCTCTCATGGAAGAAGGTTTTAGGAGAGCATATTCCACGTACGAGAAACAAGACTTGGCGAAGAAGACCTTTGAAGTGATACGAGACAAAATTAAAAAGGCACAACTTGGTGCCAACCAAGAAGAAAAGAAAAAAGCGGTTATTAACGCGTTCAGTTTTATTGAGCACCACCCCGAACTTCAGAAATTTGATAAAAAGAGGAATGAATCTCCGCTTGCCCACATTGTGAGAGACATTGACGAGAAGGTGAGACCTTTTACCCAAGACCCCAATCACTATGATTATGACGTCATCGGTAATTTTTATGGTGAGTTTATCCGCTATACAGGTGGAGACGGAAAAGGACTTGGTATTGTTTTGACGCCGAAACACATCACGGACATGTTTGCCGACTTAGCAAAACTCAATAAAAATTCGGTTGTGCTGGATACATGTTGCGGAACCGGCGGATTTCTTATTTCTGCCATGAAAAAGATGACAGAGGGACTTGATGAGAGAGAGCAGGTAAAGATTCTTGAAAACTCGCTTTTCGGTGTTGAACAAGAGCCGAATATGTTTGCGCTTGCCGTCTCTAACATGATTTTGCGCGGCGATGGCAAGACGAATTTATATCAAGGGGACTGTTTTGACGAGGAGATTTTCAAACAGGTGAAAGGAAAGGCGACCGCCGGATTCATTAATCCTCCGTTCTCACAGAGAGGCGATGATCGTCATGAGTGGAACTATGTCATTACCTTACTTGACGCGCTACAAAAAAATGCAACGGGTATCGTGATTGTCCCGATGCAACTTGCTATTGATCAAAACCAACTCCGTGAACGGCTCCTGAAAGAACATCGTTTGGAAGCAGTGATGAGTATGCCAAATGACCTTTTTTATCCAATAGGGATTGTGTCCTGCGTTATGGTATTTACCGCCCATGTTCCACATGATAGTGATAAGCATCACGAGACGTGGTTCGGTTCTTGGAAAGATGATGGGTTTAGAAAAGATCGTAATGAAGGTCGAATCCCTACATCTCGCTGGCTTGAGATCAGAGAAAAATGGATTGAAATGTTTCGCCGAAAAGAGATTGCAGGCAAGAGTGTTTGGAAAAGAGTCGTTGTAAATGATGAATGGTGTGCTGAGGCATATCTAGAGACAGATTATTCTGTTTTAGACGATAAAGACTTCAAGCAGGTTGTTCTTACCTATATTGCCTATAAGGTTAGAGGTGGTAGTTTGTCTTTTGTTAAAGAATTTCTTGGTAAGTCGGCTAAGCAGAAATTAATATTTTCAGACCGTACATGGACATGGTTCAGGTATGAAGATTTGTTTGACGTAAAAATCGGAAAGAGTGTTGATTTAAACAAGCTTGGGCAATCAGAAGACGGCATAAATTATGTCGGTCGGACAGAAGAGAATAATGCTATAACCGCAAAGGTTTTGAATGACGGGAGTTTTATAGTGTACGAAGGAAATTGTATTACAGTGCCTATGGTTGGTAACGAGTTAAAGTCAAGTTACCAAACAGAACCATTTTGTGTCTCTCAAAACATCGCGATTTTGTACCCCAAAGGTTTTGCACTCAACCTGTATAACGCGCAGTTTCTTAATACCATTATCAGGAGAGATGCTTTTCGTTTTGCGTATGGAAGGACCTTGAGTTTGGACAGATTGAGGATGTTGAAAATTAAACTCCCTGTAAGCAAAAAGGGAGATCCCGATTGGCAATTTATGGACGACTATATAAAATCTCTGTTGCATTCTTCTGCTATCTGAGATTAGTGGGCTTCGGCGCGCGTGAATGAGGAGAAGGCAAGCATGGCGAGGACTGCAAAGATAATAGCCTGGATGAAGCCGATGAAATAAAGATTGTTGAGCAAGTAAAATAAAAGTCCTGCAACTGTAGGACTTTTATAAGCGAGGTGCACCTTTCTAGCGCCGTAGGTGAGAAAAAAACGCAAGCATAAAAAAACGGCACACAATTTTGTGCGTGCCGTGTGTAGCGAACACCAACTCATCTCGCGTGGTGGTTACTAATGGTTACCAAGGTGAATGCCCATGCGAGCAGGCCCGCAATGATAAACATCATGATAGTCCACATGATCGCTTTTATGGGGTACATCCTCCGGCGGTGCTCGATTTCTTCATCAAGGTAGTCAAGCGCCGAGTTTTCTTTTGGGTGCTGAACTGTATCGTTTGTTTGCATTTTCCCCCCCTTCTTAATTTTATGGGTTAATGAGGTTGGCCACCAAAAGGTAAAGCCATAGCAAAAAGAGAATCGCGTACACAATCGTAAGTCCATCTATCCCCCGCGCGATTTTCCTGACGCCTTGAGGCAGGAAAAATTCTTCCGTGAGGCGATGGAAAAATCCATCTATCGCACCGAAGCTGAACTCAAGCTCTGTGCCACGCCGCATAGTTTTCAGCAAGAACATGACGGTTCGCTCTTCTATCCACATGATGGCAATGGTAGTATGTAGACCGACAAGTGCAATGATAAGTGCTCCCGCTCCTTTTCCCGTCGTGGCTTTTCCTACCTGCATGTAAAAAGTGAACAATGCTGATTGAAGCCCTACGGCAAATGCCGCCACAATAAAGCGCAGACTCGCAAAGAATTTCCAAGCCTCCGCTACCACACCGTACTCCGTACGGAAGTTTTCCTGCCGATTCTCATCCGTACTTTTTCCGTTACTCATTAGTAGCTCCTTTCTAGGTTTTCAAAGGACAAAGTCCTCTCTCTTTCTGCGCGAAGAATACCCGCAGGGGTATAGTTTGTCAAATACCCAGGATGTCAGTAAGTTAGTGTGCTTCAGCGCGGGCTTGCCCGTTCGGATTCTCAACGCACTCTCACTAAAGCGAACAGGGTGTGTCCGTTACAAGAGCGGTGTTTGGTACGCTAGTGTTAATGTCCAGAATCCGTTCGGGTGAAGGAGGAGAACGCGAGCATGGCGAGGGTTGCGAAGATGATAGCTTGGATGAACCCGACGAAAAGTTCAAGGCCCAAGAAGGGGACGGGGGCGATATAGGGGACGAGTGAGCCCATGATGATTAAGAGTACTTCTCCCGCGAAGACATTTCCAAACAATCGGAATGAGAGGGAAATGATTTTTGATAATTCACTGATGATTTCAAGTACACCGGTAAAAAGTGCGATGGGATTTTTAAACGTAATGAATTTTCCGAGGTGATGTTTAACGCCGACGGTGTAAAGGCCGTAGATATGCGAAAGCACCACGACAATAAGCGCGAGCACGAGCGTCATGTTAATGTCCGAATGTACCGAACGCAAGAGTGGCATGAAGGTTTCATGCCCATCTTGTATTTCCCGAATACCGATAGCACTCAAGCCTGGCAGAACGCCGATCCAGTTTGATATGAGTACGAATAGAAAAATCGTGGCCACGATGGGGAAGAAGCGTTCGGCAGTTTCTCGTTTGCCGGCGATAGTTTCAAAAAATTTGAGCAACTCCTCAATAACTTTCTCCGCAATATTTTGCAATGTTCCGGGAATTTCCCGTATGCTTCGCGATACAAGCACTGCAACGAGGATTAACAATAGAGAAACCACCCATCCGGTAAGCATGGTATTAGTGATCGGCAAGGGCCCCACATGAAATAGAGTCTCCGCAACAATTGAAATATGTTCCATAGATAGATTGGCATTTTACCGCATCCAATTATTTTTTTCCATTTTTATAGAGAGGCTATATAGGTTCGTTCTTTTTCTTACTTTCAAGGTGTTGGGCACAAACAGAGTCTTACTTTATCTTTCTATTGAACCATTCGTACGAATGGGAGAATGAGCAGGGTTAAAGAATCGTGGGAAGTGGTAGAGAGCCGAGGTCGTGAGGAAGGGAGGGAGAGGGTTATAAAGATTTATAAAATAGAAAGAATACTTTTTGCCACAAGCGGGAGTTTAGGCGCAAGCGCATACAGAACAAATGAACCCTGTTGTTCTTTTAGGACAATATCTGCACCTAACAAAACGGCGAGATGTTTGGAGGTTGATTTGAATGAGAGTTTTATGTGCTCCGCAAGTTCGCCAACCGTAGCCGCTTTCTTTTCTTTCAGGTATTTGAGGATTTCAAGTCGGCGTTGATTTGCGACGGCCTTAAGTGGTTTTTCAAGATGTTTCATAGGGATTTTGATCTTTTTAATTTTTAAATGGGGTTAAGCAAGACATTAATCACACAGTAGCATACATTGTTTTACTGTACCATTCGTACGAATGGTACAGTAAAAAAGGAGGAGAGGCAGCGAGGGAAAGTGAGAGCGCCACTACTTCAGGATTTTGGCCACTTTGCGGTAGACGAGATAACTTGAAGAAGCGGCGGCAAGGACGACTCCCGCAACGAGTAGCCATGGAGAAGTTCCGAAATATTTGTCGGCAAATCGCCCAATCAGAGCAAATGCAACAAGCGGTATCGCAATCTGATACCCCAATTCCCACGCCAGCGCCAACGCATTAAAGGTGTTTTGTTGCCATCTCTCATCTGAATTATTCATACTGCTATTGTAAGTCATTTATGATAAAGAAAAAACGTTGCGTAGAAGACGCAACGTTTTAGACCATGATTCAACTGTTCAAAAAGACACGGGAGATTTTGTAAGGAACAGGGCTTCCTCATCAAAGTGAGGCGGTTTTTTGTAACGATTGCCAAACAAGATAAGACCATCAGACCGTGCAGTGATTGTTTTTCCTTTACCTGTAGCACTTTGAATTACGAAACTCCTCTCCCCTCCACTTTTCCACACACCAAAAACACCCACAGTTTTCTGTGATTCAGGGCAAAAGCGAATTTTTCTTCAAACAATTATCCTAGCCAAGCACATAGGCTAG
>Ga0209542_10002615_pt1 | contig 39912 bp, 33 predicted proteins | sample RifCSPhighO2_01_FD_184028 | JGI IMG/M metagenome (GOLD analysis project Ga0209542, IMG submission 184028) | Soil microbial communities from Rifle, Colorado - Rifle CSP2_plank highO2_0.1 (SPAdes) (version 2) | ecosystem: Environmental > Terrestrial > Deep subsurface > Rock core/Sediment ... | reverse complement strand
TTCTTTGTAGGGAAACGAAACAACCATGTCTCCTGCCCCGCCCTCAAAACTTAATTTCACTTTATCTATTCCAACAAGATGAGAATGCTCAACTAAAGCTTCTGTTGGACAAGCAATTGCAACATCCTTACCAAAAGAAGAAAGAGAAAGATAAAGGGAGACAGCCGCTCCTATTTCATCAACTGCGGGGTTTTTGCCAACGGCAATACCTATACTGTTATTTTTCTCAATAAAATCTTTTATTTGACCCAAAACTCTATTGTCCATAGGGAAATTTATCCAAGTGATATTACCATATCTCCTATAGTAAAGTCAAGGAAAGGAGAAATAATTATACCGGCTTCATTACCTTTTTCTACTTTTGATATCTGATTTTTACCCTGTCTTAAGGAAGAAATTGTACTCTGCCCTAAAACTTCGTCCTTTCTTGTAATTCTTATCTTATCTCCCTTTGCCACCCTTCCCTCAAGTACCGCAATTCCCATAACTTTAGTTTTTTCAAATGGGAACTGCGCAATTATCTTTGCTCGGCCCAGAATTTCTTCGACAAGTGAAAGTTCTCTGCCTTCTAATACGTCCGTTATCTCATCTATCAGCTCGTAAATAAGATTATAATTTTTAGCAAGGACTTTTTCTGTTTTTGCAAGTTTTATGATCTCAGGCTTAATCTTTATATTAAATCCAAGAACAATAGCCCTAACGGATTTTGCAAGCAAAAGATCTGCAGGCGAAATATTTCCTGTTTTTTGAGATACAATATTGATCTGAGGAGACAATGCATTTACTATTGCCTCAAGCGAACCTAACGTATCCGCACATATTATTACAGAAAGAAGAGGATTTTCTTCTTTGGTAGAACTTTCAGCTTGGCGCGGGGAGCCCCGCCATGGCGGGGCGGCCTCAGTGACAGAACCTTTTTTCAAAACTATACTTCCGACTTGCGGAACCTTTTCAAATCCTAAAACTTCAACTGCCTCACCTACTGTTGCCCTATCCACTCTTTTTCCCAAAGTGTCCGTAAGGCTCTTTACTCTTCCAAGTATTTCATCGGCTGATATTTTATCTCTTACAAACAGGGTTCCATTTTTGATAACAACTGTTGCTACCGGTCCTATTCTTTGATCTGCCTTTGACTCAATAACTACTCCTTTAAATTCGCCTTCTTCCGAACTGCCCAAACCATCACTGCTCATTTCCAAAACCAAAAGAATTAAACTTAACAGCTCTTTGATATTTGTATTTGTTTTTGCAGATACTTCGATAACCGGGACATTTCCGCCATAACCTTCTAAAAGAACTCCTGCTTTTGAAAGCTCCCGTTTTACTTTTTCTGGATTTTTTTCTGCAAGATCCGATTTAGTTAAAACAACAATAAAAGGGATGTTAACATCTTTTAAGAAATTTATACTTTCTTTAGTCTGTGGCATTACTCCATCGGCAGATGAAACAATCAAAAGTCCAATATCTGCGGCCGCAACCCCTCTTCCGCGCATATTTGAAAATGCTTCATGTCCCGGAGTATCTATAAAAGTGACCGCTCTTTTTTCTCCTTCGTTTATAAACTCTATTTTTGATGCGCCTATTTTTTGGGTTATCCCGCCATGTTCTCGTTGTGCAATATTTGACTTGCGAATTGTATCCAAAAGTGTAGTTTTCCCGTGGTCTACGTGTCCTACTACGGCAACAACCGGGGGAACGGAAGCCGAAGGCTGAGTTCGCTTGCCCTTCGGTCCTGAGCTCAGGGTCGAAGGACTTGACAAGCGTGGGTTTTTATCTGATAGATTTGGTTTTTGTTTTTTTGCCATAACTTAATATTCTTTTTTGAACTCTCTGCTCTTTTATAAAAGTCTGTTCTCATAAGACTTCTTTAGTTTTTTTCTCTTTTTTTGTCACCGACTTCTTCATCACTTTTTTCTTTGCAGATTTTTTTCCTGAGACTTTCTTCTTAACTTTTTCAATTTTTTCATCTTTATTTTTTATATTTTCCGAAGCCTCCTTGCCCGCCATAGCTTCAGCGACGGTGGGTTCTCCTTCAATCTCTATTCTGCACTCCGTAAGCTTTGATGCAAGACGAACATTTTGTCCTTCTTTTCCGATGGCTAAAGAAAGTTCCTCGGGCGGAACAAAAACATGGGCTGTCTTTTCATCTTCGTTTATTTCAACTCTTACATTTTTTGCAGGAGATAAAGCTTGCCCGATATAATCTTTCAAATTCTCTTGCCATTGAATAATATCTATTTTCTCAAGTCCTCCGAATTCCGCAATTACAGCTTGGACTCTTACGCCTTTTTGACCAACACAACTTCCAACGGGATCTATGCCGGATTGAGAAGAAAAAACGGCAATTTTACTTCTTGAACCGGGTTCTCTTGCGATATCTTTAATCTCAACACTTCCCTGTGCAACTTCGGGAACTTCTCTTTTAAAAAGCCCCTCCAAAAGTCCGTTGTTTGCTCTTGAAACAACCAGCTCTTCTCCTTTAAGTCCCTCTGTTATTTCTAAAAGATAAACGGTAAGCCTTTGATTTAAATGGTATTTTTCATTTGGAATTTGCTCGGCTGTAGGCATAACTGCTTCTGTTTTGCCTACATCAACAATGATATTTGGACCGGCAAATCGCAAAACCATGCCATTGACAACTGTCCCTATTCTCATTTTGTAGTCTGAGATTATTGCTTCTTTTTCTTTTTCTCTAATTTTCTGCAAGATTACCTGTTTTGCAGTTTGAGCTGCAATTCTTCCAAAGCCGGGCGGAGTAACATCTTCCTCTTTTAAGAAAATTTTTGCCTCTCCACTGTTTTTGTCCAAAGTTGCCGAGTACTCCTCAATTTCAACTCCCGGGTGATCCTTTTTATAGGCTGCCAAAATTGCATTTTTTACAGTATCCAAAACCACAGAAATATCAACCCCGCGCTCATTAGCGACCTGATTTAGGGCAAGTGAAAACTCGCTTCTTTGAATTGCCGGCATAGTCGAAACAGTATACCAAATTTACCTCTATGCCGCAACGATTCTAAAGAAGCATTTGTTATTCTTGTGGAGAATCAAAAAGAAAATCTATGCCAGGAAATCGTTCGGGATATTGTTGATGAAGAGATTTTAACACAGAGAGAACTAATTCATACGAACCTCCGCTATTTTCTATTGCTTCAATAAGGGTACCATCAGGCTTTCTAATATCGGTAACTGTCCCTTCATGAGGCGACGGGGGAGTTACAAAATATAAATCAGTTGTTATATCCCTTAATTCTCCTTGAGAATGCAAGTCTTCTCTTCGCCTATGTTTTAATCTTATTCCTACGTAGTTATTAGAAATTCTTGAATCCTCAGAGAGGGTATAGTCTAATTCGATTCTAAAAAACTTAACAGCTGAAACTTCATCGTGAATAATAGAAATTTCTTCTGTTTCTTGAATATCAGGAAAGTAAGGATCAGATTTTGTAGGAAGTTCTTTCAGACGTTCTTCAATATAGTCCTTGAGTTTTTGTTTAATTACTTCTGGCAAGATACTTATATTCTCTGCTTCCAGGTGTTCGTCCATCGAAAGAATTATAGCACGGAAAATACCTGCTCCCCGACCTCAAAAATACTAAGAGAATATTTAACTTGTGGGGAAGGAGATATCTATATTATTACCTTGATCAACAGTAATTGAAATGTTGTCGCCGCGTTTTATTTCATCCTTTAATATTTTTTGGGCTGTTATTAATCGATCTCAACTTTTATATTTAATAAACTTGATTGTGGGAACCAATATCATAAAGCCATATAACGCCATCGATAGCTCTATATACAGCTCTAATGTCTCCAGTAACCGAGAACGCACGAAAACTTTTCTTTTTACCAATAAGTTTATGGTTTTTTAATAGCGGGTGTTTGGGATCTTTGATAAATCTTTCTAATTGTTTCTTAAATTGTTTTTCAAGTTTGGGGTAAGGAGCAATTCTTCTCCTGTAGCTTTTTAAAAATTCTCTATGATACTTAATCCTCATGCAATTTATTTATTAAGTCGTCTACGGAGTCTGCTGAATAGATATTCTGACCTGATTCAAAATCCTGTGTCATATTAAGATATCTTTTCTCATTCATTTTAGAAAGCGTTACTGATTCTTGTAATGTAACTTCAATTTTACGGGAGGCCACTTTAGATAAAAATACTCTCACTAATTCCTGGAGGGAAGAAAAACCCTGGGACAAAGCCTCCCTTTCAGCGCTAACCTTTAAATCTTGTCTAATTGGAACTTGTAAAATTGTCCTATTCATATATTATAATTATAATGGTTTAATAATAACAATGCAATAACTGAAATTATTAAATTGTTTTGAGTTTGGAATTTTGATTTTGGGGCTTATTTAGAAATTAGGATTTAGAAATTAAGATTTGATTTTCATCTGTTGAGATGAAAATCTTATTGCCTCGTTTTATTTCATCCTTTAATATTTTTTGGGCGAGGAGATCTTCGATGTTATTCTGAATATATCTATTGATTGGGCGGGCGCCGAACTGCTCATCAAAACCTTCTTTGATAATTTTTTGAACTATTTTCTCATCACAGCTTACCGTAATATCTTGCTCTAACATTTTATCAGATAGTTCTTTTAAAAGAATTTTAGTGATTTCCTCAATCTCGCTTCCTCCCAAGGGTTTGAAAACAATTATCCCGTCGAACCTATTTAAGAGTTCTGGTTTAAAGATTCCTTTTGTCTGTAAAAACTCTAAAAGATTCTGCTGAAATTTTTTATCGATTGGCGTACCTTTATTCACTTCTTCGCGTATAAACTCCGAGGCCGCATTTGAAGTCGCAATAATTATTGCATTAGTAAAAGAAACCGTTTTCCCCTTGTTATCTGTTAATCTTCCGTCATCAAGAACCTGGAGGAAGAGATTCAAAATGTTTGAACTTGCCTTTTCAAATTCGTCCAAAAGAACAAGAGAGAAGGGATTTTCTAATATTTTATCTATCAATTCTCCCGAAGCTTCTTCCTCGCCCGGCATAGATCCCAAAAGTCTTTTTAAAGAATCGTTTTCTGAATATTCACTCATATCAAGTCTTATCATCTTATGCGCCTGCCCAAAATATATTCGGGCCAGTGTTTTGGCAGTTTCTGTTTTTCCAACTCCGGTTGGACCTAAAAACAAAAATGAAATCGGCTTATTTTCTATAGAAAGTCCGGTTCGCAATCGTCTCATTGCCTCTGAAACTTCGGAAACTGCCTCTTTTTGATCTACAACTCTTTTGTGAATCTCATCTTCCAAGTTAAGCAATAGCTCTTTTTCCGCCTTGTCGGGTTTTCCGACAGCAATCTTAGTTTTACTTTCTATCTTTTGAATAACATCTCCCTCTTCGACAATCTTTTTTTTGGAAAGCGCTGCCGCCAAAGCTGTATCCTCAAGAAGTGTTACAGAAGACCCAGGAAGAACTCGGTCCGGTAAATATTTTTTAGCGAATTTTAGACAGGATACGATAGCTCGATAGGATATTTTTATATTGTCTTTTTTTTCTATTTCGCTTGCTTTTCTAAAAAGCATCGTAAAAGCCACATCTTCGCTTGGCTCTTCAACTTTGATTACTTCAAGATTCCCAAGAAGTGTTTTTCTTGTCTCTACAAATTTTTTAAATGAGCCCGGCGTAATAGTTGCTACTATCCGAATGGCTCCCCTTTGAATATATGGAATAAGAGCACCCGAAAGATCAAGATGAAATGATGAAGATCCTAAAATATTTTCAAATGATGAAATAAAAACAATAATATTTCCCGAATGAGAAAGTTCCGCAACAACAGAATCTAGCCTTTCCTCAAGTTGCCCAAGATTATCTGATCCCGAAAGCAAAGCGTCAACCAAAAGCATGTAAAACCTTTGATGGTAAAGACTTCCCGAAAGATTTCCAGCAAAACTCTCAAACGCAAGGCTTTGCGCAATTTCAGTTCTACCGCTTCCTATCTCTCCAACCAAAAGAGCGCTTTTTCCTTTATACATTCCTTCAACAAGTTGCCTGAACTCACTTTCCCGTCCTAAAAGGGTCGGTCTTTTTTGTAAAACCTCTGCGGTTAAATCAACCATGTATTTCTTAGTCTCGATTGTCCACCCCGTTACCCAATCTTCGCCAATGCCCTCTCCCCAAAAATTAACTCTAAGCGGTTTGGGATTTTCCTCATCAGCAAATCTTGTTCTTGCCCAAGATAGAATTTCTACCAGTTCCTCTTTTTTAAGATTTTTATTAAATAGCAGTTTTGTATTGTCTTCTGTTAAAAGCAGGTAAGATGCAAATAAATCCATTGCCGTAACAAACTTTCCTTTTAGGTTTTTAGAAATCTCCAAAGCGTACTTTGCCAGCTCTTCTTTTGAAATATCAATAAGTTTTATCTCCTCTTCTTTGAGAATATCCATTTTATCAAGTAGGAAATTTATAGAAGAGATTTTAAAAAGTTTTCTTACCAAAGACTGACTATTATTTGAACTTAAAAAAATACCAAGCGATTTTAAAGTAAATGAGTCAAAGGGATTTCCTTTGTTCAATTGAGCCTGAACTTCCGGAAATTTTCTAAAAATTTTAAAACGGAAAAAGGTTTCTATTATTAAAAACGAGGACAAAAAAAATAGTGAAGGCTTAACTTGGGACAGACTAAAAGAATTATTGAAGATAAAAAGCAGAAGGCAGGAAAATAAAAAGACAAATAAAAATATTCTGATTATTAAAAATATCAGAGATTGATAGATATAATAAATTTTTGCGTATGCAGTCATTTTATGAAAAAAGTAAAAATATTGTTCCTGCCGGCCACAGTAAAAATGAAATAAAAAAGATTATTTCAAGAAAAAGCAGTAAAAAAACTAATATTAAATCCGCCATTATTACAAATGTCTTAATAAAAATTCCCATGGCGACCGAGAACACAACCAATCCTTTTCTATATTCGTTTTTCCAAGGTTTAAAGTAGGTTCTCACTAAAAGAGGCAGCGATAATAATTGAAGAAAAGAATTATTGAGTGATGCAAAAAAACCTATCAGACCTTTTGGGGCCTCAAGATACCAAAATTTTAAAAAAATTATAGGAAGTGTTAAATAAAACATTAGGCAGATTGTACTTTTAGTGTAGGAGGTTTTAAAATAAATTGCAATCAAAGCTACTGAGGAATACAAATTAAAGGACACAACTGTAGATTCTTTTCTCCTTTCGGACATTTACTTTGATCGATACCGCACTTGTAGGTTACAACAGTTGCTGGAGTAGGTGTTGGGCTGGACCATCCCGAACCTCCATCCTGTGATGTCGGTGTTGGCGCTCCCGGAGGTAAAGTGGACGTTAAAGTAGAAGTTATCCCAGAAGACAAGGTTGGTGTTGGAGTTGGAGTTGGAGTAGGAGTACTTGTCGGAAGAATACCTCCCGTGCAAACGGTAAGTGCTTTAAATGCATTTAGTCTTGGACCGATAAGCCTATCTGTTGAAATAAGATTAGCGTTATTTATTATACAGTCTCTTACCTGTTGAGGTGTAAAATTAGGATTTGCAGAAAGAAGAAGTGCTGCTACCCCTGCCACATAAGATGTGGCCATAGAAGTACCATTTATAGAACAGTATTTACCATCAACTAAAGTACTTGGGCAAGTAGATTTATTTTTTAAGGGAACCGAGGATGTTGGCACTGTAGACAGAATACCTACGCCTGGAGCAGCGATTTCAACTACACTACCATAATTTGAAAAACTTGCCCGTGTATCTAATGAGGTACTTGCACCAACAGTAATCACCCCATTACAATTACCAGGATTATATGTCGAGGCATCACTGTCATTATTTCCTGCTGCAACTACGACAACCGCTCCTTTAGCATTTGCATAGTTAATCGTATCTTGCCATAAACCGCATCGCCCAGAACCGCTAAGAGATAGATTAATTATCTTAGCTCCTCGATCCACTGCATATATTATTCCATTTCTAATGTCCGTAACGCTCCCTTGACCATCCGCTCCCATCACTTTTACTGCCATTAACCCAACATTCCAATTTATGCCGCTTATTCCTAAATTATTATTTACAAGCGCACCAATTGTCCCCGAAACATGCGTACCGTGTCCGTTATCATCCATTGGATCGTCATCACAATAACTATTTATTAATTGAGGACAGGTTTTTGGACGTAAACATCTTCCTCTTGTTTGATCAATTTGATCACAAGTAGCAAAATCTACTCCTCTTATAACATTGACTGGTATATCTATGTGATCGTAGTCAATTCCTGAATCAACTATAGCCACTACAATAGAGCCTGATCCCTTTGTTATGTCCCAAGCATCTTCCATGTCAATTTTTGAAAGGCCCCAAAGCTGGGGATAGTATGGATCATTTGGTACTACCCCTTGTGTTTTTAGAATATTATTTGGCTCAATAGCTTCTATTTCTTCGAAACGGCTTAAGGTTTCTTGTAGTTTTGCTATATCTGTATCCTTCCTGAGTTTTAAAAGATAGTATCTTTTTAAAACAGGGTCATTTGATGAGACATAAACTTTCTGTTGTGATAAAACATTTAATTTCGACAACTTATTTATCAAAACTTCTAGTTCATAATTTGTGTAATCTTTTTTATATTTAACAATTATTTCATCTGGAACGAACAGAGCATTTTTTGAAATTGGAGTATATTTTTTACTATTGGAATTACGATTACTGTTAAAAAATAAAAAAAAGGATAGTGAAATTCCAATAATCAAAACTATTAGTAGAGTAATGAAGATAGTTTTTCTTAAATTAAGCAATGAAGGTTTATTATCGGTTGCTTTATTTTCTTGAGCGTGAATTACAGTATTCTGAGGATTTATGTTTTCATCACCCATATATCATCAATTTTGGGGCTGCATTTGGGTTCCGTCTGAGCTAACCGGGCTGGAAGGGCTAACTGGGTTTACCGGCGGGTTCGGGATTGGATTTTGATTTGGAATAGTTTCTCCCGCGATATTTGTCTGTGGTGTTTCGCTTATTAACGGCTGATTGGGAATTTGTTTTCCTTCTGCATTTTGAGAACTTTGGACTTGAGGGGCGACTTTTGAAAAAGTAAACTCTTCTTTTTGGCTGTCAAAATTAACCAAAATTTTATCTCCCGCAATAAAAGTTTTATTAATAATGAGGATTGCAATCGGATTTTCGATTGCGCTTTGGATAAGTCTTCGCAAAGGCCTTGCTCCATATACCGGATCGTATCCTTCTTTTGCAAGTCTATCGAGCGCCCCCTGAGAAATCGTAAGATCAAAGCCCTGTTGGATGAGAAGTTTTCTTGTCGCGTTTATTCCAAGACTTGAAACTTGTGCCATATCTTTTTGAGATAATGGCTCAAAAATAACTATCTCATCAAATCTATTGAGAAGCTCGGGCTTAAAGAATTTCCTAAGCTCAGCTGTGACAAGCTTTGACAGCTCGGTGAATTTTTTGGAAGCTTCCGCCGCTATGGCCTGCTGTGTTAGATCTTGTCCTTCTTTCTTCACATTTTCCAATTCCTGTTGAATTAACGTACTTGCGATGTTTGAAGTCGCAATAATTATTGTATTTTTAAATGAGACTGTATTTCCTTTATTATCTGTAAGTCTTCCGTCTTCCAATAACTGAAGAAGTATATTGAAAACATCAGGATGCGCTTTTTCTATCTCATCTAATAAAACGATTGAGTAAGGCTTTGTTCTAACCGCTTCTGTTAACTGACCTCCTTCTTCATACCCAACGTATCCCGGAGGTGCACCGATAAGCTTTGCCACTTCGTGTTTTTCCATATATTCACTCATATCAAGTCTTATCATTAACTCTTCTTTTCCAAAAAGAATCTCAGCTAAGGTTTTTGCAAGTTCTGTTTTTCCAACACCCGTAGGACCTAAAAAAATAAAAGATGCAATAGGCCGATTTGCGCTGGACAGCCCGATTCTTCCCCGCCTTACGGCTTCTGCAACTGCTGAGACTGCAATTTCCTGATTTATTAATCTCTTGTGAATAGTATCTTCAAGATGAAGTAATTTTTCGCTCTCATTTTCCGTAAGTTTTGTTATAGGAATTCCTGTCCAGCCTGAAACAACTTTTTCTATATCGCTTTGAGCAACTGCGTTATCCGATCTTTTCCCCGAATTCTGCTCAAGTCTTACTTCTGCTGCCGCTTCATCCAAAAGATCTACTGCTTTATCGGGGAGGAAGCGTTCTCCAATATATCTTTTAGATAAACTGGCAGAAACCTCAAGCGTTTTATCTGGAAAAACGACTTTGTGAAAATCTTCATATTTTTTTCTGAGCACCTTAAGCATTTCAACTGCGGTTTTTTCGTCCGGCTCCGCAACCAAAACCGGCTGGAATCTTCTTTCAAATGCCTTATCTTTTTCAAAATATTTTCTGTATTCGGTTGTGGTAGTCGTACCAATCATCTGAAGTTGTCCTCTTGCCAAAAAGGGTTTTACAATATTTGATGCATCTAATGCTCCTTCTGTATCACCTGCGCCGATAAGTGAATGAATTTCATCGATAAATAAAATAACAGTGCCGGATGATGCTTGTGTTTCTTTAATAACATTTCGCAGTCTCTCCTCAAATTCGCCTCTATGGGAAGCTCCGGCAACCAAAGACGAAAGGTCAAGCTGAATAATTTTTTTTGAAAGTAAGTCTTTTGGGGCTGACCCATTTACTATTTTTTGCGCAAGACCTTCTACAACCGCCGTTTTCCCAACTCCAGCCTCTCCTATAATAATAGGATTATTTTTAGTTCGTCTAAGTAAAATGTGGATTACTCTTTCTATTTCGGTGTCTCGCCCCGCAACGGGATCAAGTTCTCCGCTTTTTGCCTCACCTGTTAAGTCGATTCCATAACTTTCAAGAACCGATTTTCTTCCTTTTACATAAGCCGAGGATTTAGAAAGTGTTTTCTCTAAATCTTCTTTTTTAAGTCCTTGGCTCTCCAAAACATTTGCCGATCTAGCTTGAGAAAATACAGAAAGGAGCAAATCTTCCGGTGTAATAAATTCAACTCCCCGACCTTTTACCATGGCGTATGCGTCATCAAAGATTTTTTTAGTTGCATCGCTTAAAGTCGGTTCTCCAACAAAAGTTCCCATTGTCTGCTTACCCTGAATTTCTTTGGCTATTTTTGTAGGATCCGAAGAAAATTGAGAAATTAATTTAAAAACTTCTCCATCGTATAAAAGGCCTATCATTAGTTGATCCGGTTCTATTTCCGCCTGATTAATTCTTTTTGTCTCTTGCTGTGCAGCGTTTAAAACTTGAGTGGCTCGGCTGTCCAAATGCGATAAAACCGAAAGTCCCTGTCGGACAGTTGGCTCCATTGGTGCTCCTTGAGAAGAATAAGGAGAAACCGGAGGAGGGACAACAGGATTCCCGGGCACGGGCGATTGAGGCAAAACCTGTCCTTGTTGTCCCTTACTTTCTACCGTATATTTTCTTGTGCCGAATAAATTTCCTAACATAATTTATTGTGAACAGGTAAAAGGGTGATCTTTATCTGTTTTTACCATCCCTCCCCATTCTACAACAGTAAACCCGTTTCTTTCTGGTATTGTAATTTTAGGAGTAGAAACATCAATTGGTTTTGAAAGCATTTCAAAATATAATCTTACTCTTATTATTGAGTCGGGGTTAGGGTTTATATCCAATGGTTCTATTCTATCTATGGATTTTTTATCCATAACTCCTACAAAATAATATGGGTAAAAAGGAAGGGCTTTTGTCCAGTAATCTATAAACTCTTCCATTTCCTTATTGTTAAGACCGAGTTTTGGAAGAAGAGCTTGGAAGAGTTGAGATAATTCGTTTTGAGTAATTACATATCCGTTTTTTGGCTTTGTTATTTTTGAATCCGGAACTTTGGATTCATAATAGAGATACGGATATTGATTGCCGGCTGTCTCAATAGTTCCGTCCGGATTTGCCACAACATCCCAGCCTGTTAAGCTATTGTAATCTGGAATCGTAAGAGTAAAGAATCCTGTTGTATTAACTTTAACATTCACATTTTCTTTTTTTGTTGGATATAAGTAAATTGCAGGCTTACAGATGGCAAACACGGAATGCATGATATGCCTAGGCTTAAAAAGTTGGGTCCACCCAGGCTTAAGGGCTGGAGTGTACCATGAATATGTTGGAGCTTGAACAAAAATAGCCTTTTTAAGCTGGAGTGTTTTTTTAGCTTTTGGTAAATCAATTGGCTTATCAGTTGGCAAATATTGATATGCATCACTGCCGTCTATTAAAAACATTGTTTCCCGATAAAAATATAAAGGCAGATTTTTGTTTTTTGCCGGAACCGGAAGAATTCCTACTCTTTTTGCACCAAGCCCCGTAACAAAAGACAGAGTAGTTTTGGCATCATTTATATAAACGTATGTGGACGCAACAGTAGAATCTGAAAGTCCGACTATTTCAGTTTTATTAAAAGCATCCGGAGGAAAATTCCCAATACCTCCGACAACTATTTTTCCTCCGGTTGACTTACAGTTTTTAATATATTCCGGAATTTGTACCCCTTCTCTTAAATATATTTTGTAAATAGAAACCGGCGGGGGAGGCACTTCTGTATTTTGAAGTACAAAAATAAGATCCGGAGTTGAATCGCCAAAATAATTCTTCCCCATCGTATAAATTGGATGTCCGTCGGCATCTTTTTCTCCGGTATCAATCATTTCTGTAAATTTTCCCGGTTCCCCTACAAGCGCATCGCTTTTTATAAGGTTATATGTTACTCCTTTATAGGAAACGGTATCTGTTGTAATAGGAGCACCTTCGTCAATACATGAGGTATTGATGGCTACAGCAGGAGTATTGCTTTTAGATTTGCTTGGAGTAGAAAATCCTGCAAATGCTGCTGCACCTATAATTACCACACCAATTAATAAAAGTGTGATTTTATTCATTTGTTTTTATCGCTATCAGCTATTTCCTCTGGTTCTGACAATGCCTCTTCGGCTTTCATTTCTTTTGGTTTTTCTTCTCTTTTTCTGCCTGCTTCTAGCGTTGTCGATTCTTCTTCCTCTTTTTTACTAATCTCTTCAACAACTGTTTTTGCCGCTTCAAGTTTTGCTTTAAGGTATGCTATTACTTCTGTCTGGGTAAATCCTCCGATTAAAAGAAACGGCAGTATTGCGCCGACTGTCTCCATTCCTTTTGAAATATTTTGAGGATCGGATGAGACAAGTAAATTGATGGTTTCCGATATTTTTTCTATGTCTCCTGTTACCCACTCTTTTTTGTTCTTTTGTTTTCCTCCAACAGTTCTCGGCGGATCAAGTTTTAAATAATTTTCCTGCCAAATCTTTTTAACAGATTCGTAATCATCTATACTTACTGCCTGAACTCGATTTGCAACCGGGAAATTTGCCTCTGCTTTGAGCTCTGCCCCTCCTGCGGCTTCCAAAATAGAAACCGCAAGATCACTGCCTTTTTCTTTTGCCTCCAATAATTTTGATTTTAGACTTTCGTCAGATACTGCAGTCTCACCTTTTTGCATCGCAGATAAAATAGAAGTTGCCAGTGGGTCACCTCTCTGCTGGGCTTCTGTTAAAGCACTCTTTATAGAACTAAATCTTTCTCTTTCTTGGACAGAACTTACATTGTTTATGTTATTAATACCCTGAAATACTTTATTTAATCTTGTTGTTTCAATTGCCGATGTCTTAAAACCTGTTTTAGTTACCACACCTGCAGCCGATAAAATAGAAGTTGCCAGTGGGTCGCCTCTTTGAGCTTCTTGTTTTAATTTTTCTTGTAATAAGCTATATTTTTCTCTTTGTGTTGGAACTGTAACCCGTGTTGGACTTGCTATGCTCTCTAATGTTTCATGTATTCTTGCTATATCTTGATGTTTCCCAATATCTGATGACAAAAGGGACGTTTCATATGTTGCTATATCGCGCATCGTAGGAATACTTAAGTTTGCCAAACGAAGAAAGTCCGAGCTCATTTGAGCTCCTTTTATGTTTGCTGCCTGAGCGTTTATTATTGCTTCCTTTGCCCGTATTTCTGGAATTGCAATCTTAGCAGAAATAAACGGAAGCGGACGAGCTACTCCTTCAGGTTGTGTGGCGGGAGGCGGAGGCTGTCCCGCAGTACCTCTTCCAATCAGCGAAGATCCGCCTGCTATTAATTGTTTTATTATTGTATTTTCCGAAAAAGAAAAATCGTGGAGAAAATCAAGAAAAATTTTAAGAAGAAGAAACGGCAAAATAATAACCACCCAAAGCATTAAAAGAGCTATCGCATATAAAGCAAACGTGTCTATATTGTTAACGCTATTAACTGAACTGACTACTTGCCCAGGTCCTCCTAAAAGGATACTTATTGCAGTTGGATAAACAATATCTTTATTGGCAAGATTAAATTGCAGTGGAATGTTTGTGCCGGAGCGCCAAATCGCAACAAGCCCAGATAAAAAAATTGCAAATATTGGAGCGTACAAAAGCCAGCGGAAAAATTCTCCGGCCCAAATTTTTGCAGTGTTCCTAATTGGCGAATAAAGAAGAAGCAAAGGAAATACCGGTGATATTATTATAAAAAACCAGAGAATTATTTTTCTAAGAATGAGTATTCCGACCATCGTATAATAAGTTAAGGCAGTTAGTTTAACAAGAAGAAGAGAAACAAAAATAGACTCATCAAAAGTTCCTATTTCTGAGAAGAGTTTGTACCCTTGAAAATCATATCCAAAACCTACAAACAAAAGGTTTCCCTGCCATATAGTTGGGTGCTGAGCAAAAGTTGACGGTTCGGGATTTTTTAAGAAAAACCCCTGTATAGCATCTGTAATTTGGTAAATAAACTGTATAAGAGCAAAAGAAAAAGTAACCAGAAAAAGTATCATTATAAATCTTGGGATAAATTTCATTACGGTTATATTCCTTCCCCGGGTGACTATTATTACGAAGGCAGAAACAAGAACAAAAAGAGCAAAGAAAGCATAAACAATATTTCGTATAGTTGCCCAAAAATCTGCAAGTGGATTATTTTGTCCGCTTGCAACTGAAGACCAGTTGTAATTTGCCAAAGCCCAATCCAGAAATTCTCCGGATCTTACCGCAACTTTACCGACAAAAGTAACTTCGGGGTCTGCTACCCAAGATCCTTCGGGTGGGCTGGCGGGAGCTACTGTGGGAGTTGGAGACGGTGAAACTTGTGCATTTACATTGTCGGCAAGGAAAAAGCATTGAAGTCCAATTATTAAAAATATAAGTAAAACAGGAAAAATTCTCTTAACTTTGGGCAGAATTCTAATCATATCTTTATTTAAACCCAGGCATATGTAATCTGTCAACCGCTTTGAGCGGGGTTACCCCGGGAAGTCATAAGCAAATAGTAGCATACTTGAAGCAGGAAATCTATTGATTATTAAACTGAAACTTAATGAGCGAGCAGGATTTCTCAAGCATTTTTGCAGGCCGCAGTGTTTTAAGCTGAAGAGTATTTCTTTGGCTTGCAGTCTGAGTTGGCGTTTGAGAAGCTACTTCGGACAATTGCTCGGGACCCCCGCCAAAAAATCCGGCAATCAGATCAAACGGCCTTTTGAAAATATTATTAAAGAGGTTTTGTATCCAACTGGGTTGTGTCGTTGCTGCAAGTACATTTTGAGGAGCCATTGCGATTTTTTTAACACAGTTTATTTGCGCTATTACCCGATATAAGGAAGTTGTATTAACATTAGAAGGAAAAACATAATTCCAGCTGGATTTGTATCGCACCGCTGAAGAATCCTGAGAAATAATCTGGGAAGATATTGGGCTTGATTTTTTATGAAGGGTGGCCTTATTTGGGTCGTCTTGTTGGCTTTCAAATACCGAAAATGTAATATCTTTTACCTTAGCAAGGTTAATATCAGTACCAAATACTTTAGCAAACGCACTAAATGATACGTTTGCGCCGGGAAAAATTGTGGTTGCATCCATTCCATCGCATTTACACATATCGGGACTAAATTCTTGTGTCGGGGTTGGTGTTCGTGTTGGACCAGAAGTTGGTGCTCCTATTGGTGTCGGGGTTGGTGTTCGTGTTGGACCAGAAGTTGGTGCTCCTATTGGTGTCGGGGTTGGTGTTCGTGTTGGACTAGAAGTTGGTGCTCGCGTTGGAGTCGGAGTTGGTTTTCGGGTTGGAGTTGGAGTCGGTTTTCGGGTTGGGGTTGGAGTTAAAGCCTGACAATCACCGAATAATGTTGATGGAAGGTGTTGGCCGTTTTCACCACAGGAACTATGATCTCCGCCTAAAATAACCACTTTACAACCGGGTGGTGGCTTCGATGTTATGTGTAAACATCCATCAGCCGCATTTCCCGGAGGAGTACTGCAACTGCAATTATTCATACTTTTTGATTCTCCAGGAGAAAGAGTGACTGTATTACCGCCACAATTGTTAGGACCTACTGGATTATCGCCGTAGCATTTAACTGTGATTGTCCCACCTGACCACGAGTCTGTAATAAATGTAACTTTTCGAGTAAGACAACCTACAGCATAAACTGTTTGAAACTTTGGCAAAACTAACAAAAAATAACCTAATAATAAAGCGAGGAAAAGATATTTAAATTTCATAGAGAATGAATTATCCTTAGCAACTCTTGTTTTCTTTGTGTAAGAAAATCGTTATAATTTGTAAATCCTCCACTGCTTGTTGCAACAACTTTCATAACATTACCTCCAAAACCTTCTGAGGCAACCACTTGTTTTATGTCTCCGCTTTTCATAGTTGATAGTGTTGTATAAAATTCCGGATACCCCAATTTTTGTATGTCGGCATTATTAAATGTATATATTTGGGGGTTTACAAAAAAACTTTCAGATCCTGTTTCATTAGGAAAAAAAATGTAACCATTTAAACTGATGTTAGGTTCTAGAAAAACATATTTATTATAAAGATCTCTAGTAACATCGAGAGGGGATTTTGCTTGAGCAAGTTCTGCTTGTGCTTGATTAAGGGCATTTTTTACATAGGCTGTCTTTTGTTGCGAAGTCAAATTTGCGGATGCCGTACTTGATGAAAAAAAGAATCCGATGGAATATGCGCTGACATTTTTTGTTTGTAATGCTATTATTTTATCTTTTAAGATTTCGTATTTGGCAATATTTGACCCTTTTTTCGATAACTGGATTGCTGTCAAATATGCATTGATTTCTGCCGGCAAAACCGTAATGTTTAATTTTCTCGCTTCATTATTCAGAATTGCTCTTTCTACAACAATATCAAAAAATCTTTTTAAAACCGTGTTGTTTATTGCAGATGGGACATATTGTTCTTCTGCGGCTTTTTCAACAGTACTTTTATAAATTTTCTGATTTCCAACTGTTGCAAGAAGAGTATCGGCGGGAGCTTGTTTGCGCGTTGAGTAATAAAGACCAAGGGGGATGAGCAAGCAAATCAGTAAAGTAATAACGCCGATTGCAAACCGTTTCCTAGTAAAACGGCTCGACATTGGCTTAGGTTGAGAAACTTTTTGTGCATTATTTACACCCTGTATATCCCTACCGGTTGGATTAATACTTGTACTATCATTCATGTTGTTATATTTCTTTAAATTATAAACCCTTTATCTAAAACCGGGTATATGTAATATGTCAACCGCTATAACTTGAATAAAAACAAACCCGAAAATCGCCAAAAGCAATCCCGCAATTGCATAATAAATATAGCTTTTCCCTTTGTCAAGCTGATCAGGCTGTCCCTGTGAAGTAAGAACTATATATCCGCCGTAAATAATAAAAAGAAGAGCAACTCCTCCAATTAATCCAAGCCCTATTCCGTAGAATTTCGCAGCAAATGCAAAAGGATCATTTGGAATGCAACCTAAATCAGTTTGAACTCCATTTGGACAAGGCATATTATAATTTTATCCTACCAGATATGATATCTAAAACCAACCCTTTTTATTTTTACTTTCTTCTTCGAATTGTTTAAGAAGATCTTTCTGATGACCTGTAAGATTTTTAGGAATTATAACTTTTATTTTTACATAATGGTCTCCTCGTCCAGAACCTCGTAAATGCGGCACTCCTCTTTGCGCAAGTCTTACAACCGAACCGGGTTGTGTGCCGGGAAGAATTTTAAGCTTAACCTCTCCGTCAATTGTTAAAACATTCACCGTATCTCCCAATGCTGCTTTAAAAAAAGGGATTTCGACCTCGGAGATTACATCATTTCCGTCTCTTTTAAATCTGGGGTCGGGTTTTACATCTAAAATGATATCGTAGTCACCAAACCTTATTCTGGAACCCTCATCTACTCCGGCCGGAATTTTTATGGCTTGGTTTTCCTCCTCAATTGATATTTTTTTTGTTGCACCATGTACTGCCTCCATAAAATCGATTGTTAAAGAATAAACAGGTCTTCTTTGACGCTGACCGAATGGTGACCCGCCGCCAAAAAACTGCTCAAATATTTCAAACGGATCGGAAAATCCTCCAAAATCAAAACCAGCTCCTTCTCCACCGGTTGTAGTATAAGTGTATGTAAAAGGCCCATATCTACCGGTTTGTGCCTGACCTCCAAATCCTTCAAATGGTCCCTGCCCATGAAAGCCTTGCGAAAAAGCATCTGACCCGTAAAGATCGTATGCTTCTTTTTTCTTAGAATCCGATAAAACTTCGTAAGCTTGATTTATTTCTTTAAACTTTGCTTCCGCTTCCTTTGTTTTATTTTTATCCGGATGGTACGCAAGGGCCAATTTTCTGTAAGCTTTCTTTATTTCATCCGCCGATGCATTTTTAGAAACGCCTAAAACTTGGTAAAAATCTTTTTGTGCCATAAACTTTTCCTGTCTGCCGGCAGGCAGGTTTATTATAATACAAAAGCGCGTTTGCCGCGCCCTGTTAAATGTTGAATATTAAATGTTAAATGTTAAATGTCAGTCTACTATTTCTCCTTCTACCGGTTCTTCCTTGTCTGAATCTTTCTTTTCTTTTTTGGAAGTCTTAGAATCTTCCTGTTCATTCCCTACGGAATTCTCCCCTTCTGAAGAAGCTTGCTTGTCCTCCGAAGCCTTGGCGGAGGAGGAATACATTGCCTGTCCCACTTTTTGCAGGGAATCGGAGAGATCCTTTGTTTTTACCTCCAAATCTTCTTTTGTTCCGGTTTCAAGGACAGATTTAAGATCGGCGATTTTATCCTCTACTTCTTTCTTAAGACTTGAGTCGGCCTTATCCCCTGCATCTTTAAGTGTTTTTTCTGCCGTAAATATTAGCGAATCCGCGGCATTTTTGGTTTCTATCATTTCTTTCTTTTCCAAATCTTCTTTCGCATGTTCTTCTGCTTCTTTGGTCATTTTCTCAACTTCCTCTTTGTTTAATCCTGTTGAGCCGGTTATTTTTATACTTTGTTCTTTACCAGTCGCCTTATCCTGCGCTTTTACATTTAGAATTCCGTTTGCATCAATATCAAAAGTGACTTCAATTTGCGGAACACCACGGGGAGCAGGCGGTATGCCATCTAAGATAAACCTTCCAAGTGACTTATTGTCCTGCGCCATTGGGCGCTCTCCTTGCAGAACATTTATTTCAACCTGAGTTTGATTGTCTGCGGCTGTTGAAAAAACCTGGGATTTTGAGGATGGGATTGTCGTATTTCTTGATATAAGAGGTGTAGAAACGCCACCTAAAGTTTCTATTCCCAAAGTAAGAGGAGTAACGTCTAAAAGCAAGACGTCTTTTACCTCTCCTCCCAAAACTCCTCCTTGAATTGCGGCTCCAATTGCAACTACCTCATCGGGGTTAACCGATTTATTAGGTTCTTTGCCAAAAAATTTAGTAACAACTTCAATAACTTTTGGCATTCTTGTCATCCCACCGACTAAGATTACTTCATTAACGTCTCCTGCTTTTATTTTTGCATCTTTGAGCGCTAGCTCAACCGGTTTTATAGTTTTTTGGATAAGATTATCCACAATTTGCTCAAGTTTTGCTCGAGTTAAAGTCATTGTGAGATGTAAAGGTCCGTCTTTTCCTTGGGTAATAAAGGGTTGGTTAATCTGTGCCTCCGTTGAGGAAGATAATTCAATTTTTGCTTTTTCCCCGGATTCTCGTAAACGCTGACGTGCCTGAGAATCTTTTTTAAGATCTACTCCATTTTCTTTTTTAAATTCTTCGGCAAGATAATTTACGATAAGCTGATCAAAATCGTCCCCACCCAAATGAGTATCTCCATTTGTTGATTTTACTTCGTAGACACCATCTCCTAACTCAAGAATAGAAATATCAAATGTTCCTCCGCCCAAATCGTAAACTGCGATAGTATGAGCATTTTTTTTGTCAAGTCCGTAGGCCAAGGCTGCAGCTGTCGGCTCGTTTATGATTCTTAAAACTTCAAGTCCTGCAATTTCTCCTGCTTGTTTTGTTGCCTGGCGCTGACTGTCGTCAAAATACGCAGGAACAGTAATAACGGCCTGTGTTACTTTTCCGCCAAGATAGCTTTCGGCATCGCTTTTTATTTTTTGAAGAATCATTGCGGATATCTCTTGAGGAGTAAAAGTTCTTCCTTCAGCTTCTACAATTGCCATTCCGTCTCTTCCAGACTTTACTGTATAAGGTAACCATTTAGTATCGTACTGCACGGATTCATCATTAAATTTTCTTCCGACTAATCTTTTAACAGAGAATATGGTTCTTTTGGGCTTTAAGACTAGTTGATGCTTTGCAACATCTCCGACAATGTGAGAAATAGGATCAACCACAGAAGGCGTAACATTTCTTCCTTCCGAAGAATGGATAATTTTAGGAGTTCCTCCCTCCATTACCGCAGCTGCCGAATTTGTTGTTCCTAAATCTATTCCTATAATTTTTCCCATAAGTTTTCTCCGTAAAACTGGTTCTTGGTTCGTAGTTCTTAGTAATACTATGAACTCATAACTAAACTTCTGTTCGTATTTTACTTGCTACCGTGCCCAACCGATACTTGGGCTGCTCTTAAGACACTGTCATTCAACAGATATCCCGGCTTTAATTCCTCTATAACTTTCTCTTCTGTTCCGTCAACGGTTTGATTGCATTCCATATATTTTGGGTCAAAGTTTTTTTCCAAAGTTTCTATTTTTTTAACTCCTTCTCTTTCTAATATATCAAATAATTGCTGTATGGCAAGCTCAAGCCCCTCGTCATTAGTGTGCTTCTTAGCAAGAAGCAATGTATCAAAAGCAGGCAATAATCTTAAAATAAGTCCTCTATTTGCTGATTTTATCAACTCTTGTTTTTCTTCTTTCGCCCTTTTTTCTAAGTTCTGATAATCTGCCAATATTCTTTTAAAATGATTTTCAAGGTCCTCAACTTTTTTCTTTAATTCTTCTTTTTGATCTTGTTTTATATTTTTCTTTACCATCTCTTATTTCAACTTTTGAATTTTGAATTTTGAATTGTGTTTACCATCCCTCTGCAAGTTCGTTAATCAAATTGCTAAAGTATCTGACTGCCGGCACAATGTATGTATAATTTAATCTTGTAGGTCCTATTACTCCAATTTCTCCGGTTGTATGCATTGGAGTCTTATAATGAGCAAAAACGAATCCGTAAGGACCGTCAAGTTTTGGTCCCAACTCTTCACCGAAAAGAATGTGTATATTTTCATCATTTTCTATTTTTGAAAAAATTGTATCAAAATATCCCATCTCATCTATGACACTTAAAAGATTTTTTGTAATATCTATATCGAAAAACTCAGGCATGTCTAAAATATTTGAGTAACCGGCACAGAAAAAATCGCCGTCGTCGGTTGTTGCAATCGCCAAAGCCTTAGTCTTTTCTGCCAGAGATCTTGCAACTTCCTTGAGCAACCGCTGTTGTGTTGCTCTATAATCCCAAATTTTTTCTTTAAGTTCAACCTCTTCTGTAACAGAAATTTCCTTTTCTTTCATTAGCTGATTAACATAAAATTTCATGCCTTCGGGAGTAGGAACCCGCCCCGCAGATGAGTGATGTTTTTGAAGATACCCCAGACTTGTAAGCTTTACCATTTCGTTTCTAATTGTTGCAGGAGAAGCTGAAATATTTCTTTTTTTCTCAAGAGTTTCCGAACCCACAGGAGAAGCTGTTTCTATATATTCTTCTATAAGATTTCTTAAAATTTCGATCTGCCTTTGAGTTAAGTTATGCATACAAGTTTAAATTCTAAATTCAAAGCACCAAGTGCCAAATAAATTGCAATTTTAAATCTCAAATCCAAAACTGTTTATGATTTTGAAAATTATAATTTTGATATTATTTAGAATTTGTAATTTTGGATTTGTGATTTACAAACCCGATTCAATCGGGATTGATTAGCACTAATATAGCATGACTGCTAAAGTATGTCAATACCCTTTTTCTATATCAAAATATGCTAAACTTATTTTTATATGAAGCGAGGGAGAAGACCAATCTGGCTTTTGATTATTGGCTCTGTGTGCTTAGTCCTTTTAACATATATCTTGATATTTTTCTCTCCAAATTCTCAATTCTCAATTTTCAATTCTCAACTCGTAGTCCTTCCCTTTTTCTTCATTCTTACTTTTTTCTCTCTTTTTTTTCTTTTCTCTTTTCTCTTGAGTAATTTTAGAAGAGGAATATTTATTGGTCTTTTTGTATCCGTTTATCTCCTGCTTAGATTCTTTAATCTAACCCACATTTTCTTTTTAATTATGCTCTTGGTCTTATTCATAACTTTGGAGATGTTTTTTAGTTATAAAAAATAGCCTGATTAATTCTTGTTCGAACATATTTTCTCTGATAGAATTACTTCGTGGACAAAGCGAATAAATTTTATATTACAAATGCGATTCCGTATGTAAATGCCAAGCCTCATATCGGCCACGCTTTGGAATTTGTGCAGTCGGATACAATTGCAAGGTTTCATAGGCAAGCGGGAGAAAAGGTTCTTCTTTTGTGCGGAGCCGATGAAAATGCAATAAAAAATGTCCAGGCGGCCGAGGAGGAAAAAATCCCAGTGCAAAAATTGGTCGACCGAAACAGCAAGCTTTTTGAAGACCTCGCAAAAAAATTAAATGTTAAGTTTGATGTTTTTCAAAGAGGAAGCAGTGAACAGCACCATAAATCTTCACAAAAACTCTGGGAGCTTTGCTACAAAAATGGGGACATTTACAAAAAACAATACGCAGGACTTTATTGCGTAGGATGCGAATTATTCTATGAGAAAAGCGAACTAAACAAAAATGGAGAGTGCTTGGAGCATCCAGGAAAAAAACTAGAGGAAGTATCTGAAGAAAATTATTTTTTTAAACTTTCAAAATATCAAAAAGAGGTTGAAACAATTTTAAAATCGGACAAGGTAAGGATAGTTCCGCAGAAGAGAAAAAATGAGGCACTCAACTTTATTAAAGACGGTCTTAAAGATATAAGTATTTCAAGATCAAATATTAGAGCGAAGAATTGGGGAGTTGATGTTCCGGGCGATAATGAACAGAAAATGTATGTCTGGTTTGACGCGCTTAATATTTATCAAAGCGGTATTGGATTTGACTCGGATGAAAAGATGTATAAAAAATGGTGGCCGGCAGATTTGCATGTAATCGGAAAAGGCATTTTAAGATTTCATGCAGTTTATTGGATTGCTTTTTTATTGTCTGCCAAACTTTCTCTTCCAGAAAGTATTTTTATTCACGAATATATAACAGTTAACGGACAGAAAATGTCAAAAACTTTGGGAAATGTAATTGATCCAATAGAGCTAATTGATAAATATGGCTCTGATCCCCTACGATACTATTTTTTAAGGTATGTTTCTCCTTTTGCCGACGGTGATTTTTCAAAAAATAAATTTAAAGAGATTTATAATGCCGATCTGGCAAATGGGTTAGGAAATTTAATAGCCCGAGTGGCAAAACTTTGCGAAAATTCAAATTATGTTCAGATGGGATCTGAAAGCAGAGTTTCTAAGCATCTTATTTCTATTGAAGAATATTCCGATGCAATGTCTCAGCTTCGCTTCAACGATGCTCTCTCTTTTGTATGGAAAAAAATCGCGGCACTTGATAAGTTTATTAATGATGAAAAACCATGGGACCTTTTTAAATCCGGGGATAAAAGACTAAAATCTATATTGGCCCACTCTATTGATCAGATTCAGGAAATCGCAGTTCTTCTTGAGCCTTTTTTGCCGGAAACTGCGCAAAAGATCGAAGCACAATTTAAAATCCCGCAAGTAAAATCTGGAAAACCATTATTCCCGAGAATAGGATAACTTTTAATTTTGAATTTATTTTTGCCTTTTGAGTTTTGAATTTTGAATTATGGTTGATGTTCATTGTCATTTGAATTTCCATGCTTTCAAAAAAGATCATGATGATGTAATTAAAAGAGCTTTTGATGCGGGCGTTTCGAAAATAATAAATGTAGGAACGAAACTTGATTCAAGCCTTAAAGCAATTGAGCTTGCCCAAAAATATGATTCGCCAGCTGGCGAACTTTATGCAATAGTCGGAGTTCATCCCCACCACGCGGATAAACTTGACCTTTCGGCAGGCTCAGGGCAAGATTGGATTGAAGAACTTGAAAAGTTGGCAAAACATCCAAAGGTCGTTGCCATCGGAGAAACAGGAATCGATTATTTTAGATATAAAAGTAACGAGATTGTTGACCTAAAGCTTCAAAAAGATGTTTTTGTAAAACAGGTTGAACTTTCACTAAAATTAAAACTTCCTCTTCAGATCCACAATCGCCATGCCGGAAAAGATATTTTAGAAATTCTCTCGTCTTATAAATCTAGACTGATGAACCCACCCGGAATGTTTCACTGCATGTCTGGGAATATTGATTTTTTAAAAAGGGTCTTAAATTTAGGTTTTTATATCGGTTTTGACGGTAATATTACATATGAAGGACTTGCTCCCAGAGAGGACACACTTCTTATTGACTTAGTTAAAGAAACTCCTCTTGATAAATTAGTCGCCGAAACAGACAGTCCGTTTTTAACGCCTGTTCCCTACCGCGGTAGAAAAAATGAGCCTTCTTGTGTTATAATCGTTGGGCAGTTTCTAGCTAAAATAAAGGGTGTTTCTTTTGAGAAAATGGCTCAAAAAACAACAGAAAACGCCCATAATCTTTTTAACATATGACAAATTTTTGGAGAAGGATCTTTACAAAGTATCCAATAAAAACGAGAAGGCTTTTGGAAATATTACCCGGATTCTTCTCCTGGACTTTAATTTTATTTCCAATATGGGGGTCTCTGACTATTCCCTATGTTGTTGCTTATTTTATTATATTTTTTGATGTTTATTGGCTCTATAAATCTTTTTCCGTAGCAATAACAGCATTTCTTTCCTCCAATAGAATAAAAGAGGCAGAAAGCAAAAACTGGCTTGAGAAATCGTCCATACTTACAAATTTTGATAAGGTAAATCATATCATTATTATTCCCAACTATAAAGAGGGTGTAGAAAAACTCCGAGCAACAATAAAAGCAATTGCAGGGCAAACTTTCCCAACAAAAAGAATATTTGTAATTCTTGCTATGGAAAAAAGAGAGCATGACGGAAGACAAAAAGCGAATATGCTTATGAAGGACTTCGAGGATACTTTTGGCGGAATTTTTGCAACATATCATCCGGATAGAGAAGGTGAGGTAAAAGGTAAATCTTCAAACGAAGCTTACGGCGGAAAACAAGCCTATGACCGCTTAATTAAGAATGGGTTAGTTGACATGGATTTTACAACTGTTTCTTCTGTTGATGCTGACTCAATATTTGATAAACAGTATTTTTCTTATTTAACATATAGTTTTTTAACTGATGAAAAGCGTTATAATAAATTCTGGCAATCGGCAAACGTAAATTATAATAATTTCTGGAAAATTCCGGCCCCCACCCGTGTTATCGCCTTTTTTGGAAGCATATGGAGAACCGCAGTTCTTATCCAGCATGATAAATTAGTTGCAAACTCGACCTATTCTCTTTCTTTTAAGTTATTAAAGAGAATTAATTATTGGGATACAGATGCTATTCCGGAAGATTACAGAATTTTCTTCAAGACTTTTTATATGCTAAAGGGGGAAGCATGGGTTGAACCGATATTTTTAAAAACATCTATGGATGCACCTCTTTCCCAAGGTTATCTTAAAAGTCTAAAAAATAAATATGATCAGGAAAGACGATGGTCATGGGGAGTATCGGACGACCCTTTATTTATAAAATGGTGGTTAACAGTTCCCAATGTTCCTTTTATTAGAAAAACTGTAATGCTCTATAATGTTTTGATTGATCATTTTCTCTGGCCGGTTAATTGGTTTATCATAACAATTGCAGCAAACATAATTCCATTTATAAACCCCGTGTTTTCGCGAACTACTCTTGGATATAGACTTCCGGGAATAGCAGGGGCGATTTTAACATCTTGTATCTTTGCTCTCTTGGTGCTTGTAATTATTGACTTCAGAGCCCGGCCAAGACTCCACTCCACAAGCAAAACTCGGGAATTTCTCTTTCCGCTTGAATTCATACTTCTTCCTATTGTTGGATTTTTCTTTTCAACTCTTCCGGCCCTTATTTCTCATACTCAACTTATGTTTGGAAAAAGGTTAGAATATAAAGTAACAGAGAAAATATGACCCGTTCGGGACATTCGGCGCAGCTAAGCCGAAGCCCAAGCTCAGGGCCATACTGAATGAATTGAACGTATGAAATTTTTAGCCAAAGCAGAAAAGAACAGAAATTTCTGGTTTCTGTTGACAGCCTCTTTTATTTTTTTTCTGCTTCGTTTTCCCTCACTTTTTGAACCCTATTGGTATGGAGATGAAGGAATATATCAAGTTCTGGGAATGGCTATTAGAAATGGCCGGCTTTTATATAGAGACATTTGGGATAACAAACCGCCTCTTCTCTATGTTCTCTATTCTTTTTTTAACTCTGATCAATTTTGGCTAAGACTAGCATCTGTTGCTTTTGGAATACTTGCTTTAATTGCTTTTTTCGCACTCTCAAAAAAACTTTTCCAAGAAAAAGGAGGCAGTAATAAAATTGCTATACTTTCGACATCGATTTTTGGTGTTCTCTTTGCACTACCTCTCATAGAAGGAAACATTGCAAATGCGGAAAATTTTATGCTCTTCCTTGTTATTCTTGCGGGTTTTTTAATTTTTTCTTTAAAAGAGAAATTAAAAAACAACATCCTTGCACTTTCCGGTTTTCTCCTTGGGATTGCATTTTTGTTTAAAATTGTCGGTATTTTTGATTTTGTAGCTTTTTTTGTATTCCTTTTTATTTTAAATTTGCCCAAAAAAGTTCAGAGCTCTAAAAAAATTATTTACGATCAGCTTTATTTTTTACTACCATTTGTATTGGGGTTTCTTTTCCCTATAATCGTGTCTGCCTTATTTTTCCTTCTTCACGGGCTTTCCACCTTTAAATATTTTTTACAGGCTTCATTTGTTCAAAACATAGGTTATGTCGGCTATGGAAATAAATTTATAGTTCCCCAAGGACTTCTTATTTCAAAATTATTCCTTCTCTGTCTATTCTTACTATTTCTTTTTATAAAAAGAAATGTTTTTTCAAGAACAACTCTTTTTATATTAATTTGGTTTGCTTTTTCTCTTTTCAACGCCTTTTTTGCGGGGCGTTCTTATACTCATTACGTTTTAGTTCTTATTCCAAGCTTTTCTTTATTGATAGGATTATTATTTTGGGATAAAAAATATAGATTGCCTCTCGCTATAATTTTTATAATTTCATTTTATTTGATCTTAAAAAGCTTCTCATTTTATGGTAAAACTTTTTTCTATTATCAGAATTTCTTTTCCTTTATATCAGGCAAGAAAACTGTAGCGCAGTACCGGGGTTTTTTCGATAAAAAAACTCCCATAGACTATGAACTTGCTCAATTCATAAAAACTAAAACTAAAAAAGACGATAACATATTTATCTGGGGAAATAACGCTCAGGTTTACACACTATCAGATAAACTTCCGCCCGGCCGTTATACGGTTGCATATCATATAACCGGATATAAGGACGGCATAGAAAATACAAAAGAAGCTTTTCTAAAACAGGAGCCCAAATTAGTTATCATTATGCCTGATCAAAAACAGATCCCCTTTTCTTTATACAATTACGGCAGGGTGATAAGAATAGAGAACGTTCTTATCTATGAACGGATTTTTTAAAGACTTCAAAAATGATAGGGTTATGTCGGGAGGATTTGTTGTAACTTTTATAACAATTTTTCTTACCTTCATTTATATTCTGATTAGCCTTCAGTCTTTCCCCCCCTACATACCCCTTTTTAATCAACTCCCATGGGGCGATCAAAGATTGGGAACAACATTCACGATTTTTATCCCATTGGGAATTGCCACTCTTATTGCAGTTCTAAATATAGTTATCTGCTCTTTTATTTATAAAAAATCCCAAATAATTTCGCGCTTACTTGCCGTAACCAGTGCGCTGGTTACCTTTTTATCTTTTCTCCTCATCATAAGAACCACTGTGCTAATTACATAAATGAATGACATTATTTTTTTTCCTTTTTTAATTTCTTTTATTACAGTGGTTGTCGCAACTCCTTTATCTCTTATCTTTATTAAAAAGTTAGGAATTATCGATGATCCTAAAAAACACAAGCATCCTGCTATTCTTCACAAAAAACCTATTCCAAGAGGAGGAGGAATTCCGCTTTTTATTGGTATCGCAATCGCAGGAATATTATATTTACCCATAACAAAAACTGTAATCGCGTTATATATTGCTTCATTTATATCGCTTGTTATTGGTGTCCTTGATGATAAATTTGACTTATCTCCATACATTCGTTTCATTTTTAACATTATTGCAGGATTAATCGTAGTTGGTTCAGGTGTTGGAATAGCTTTTATTACAAATCCTTTTGGAGGAACTCTTTACCTTAATACATTTCGGTTCGCGTTTGATTTTTTCGGACATCACTCCATTCTTGTATTTTCGGATATTATTGCTTTGATTTGGCTGGTATGGGTTATGAATATGCTTAATTGGAGCAAGGGTGTCGATGGGCAAATGCCTGGAATAGTTGCCATATCGGCAATTGTAATAGGAATATTGAGCCTGAGGTTTCCTGTTATAGATCAGACTAATTTAATCTCGGCAAAACTTTCTTTTATTCTTGCAGGCGCATCGCTAGGGTTTCTAATCTTTAATTATTATCCTGCAAAAATTTTTCCGGGATATGGAGCTACTTCCATTTATTTACTGCTTGGCGCATTATCTATTCTTTCAAGCGCAAAGCTTGCTACGGCGATTTTGGTTATGGGGGTGCCAATGATTGATGGGGTTATTACAATTATAAGAAGGGTGCTTTCGGGTAAATCTCCTTTTTGGCATGATAAGAAACACCTTCATCATCTTTTACTTTATATGGGTTTTGGTCAAAGAAGGGTTGCATTGTTTTACTGGATAATTTCTGCTATATTAGGTTCTCTTTCTCTGTTACTGACAAGTAAAGGAAAGCTTTTTGCAGTGGTTATGGTTATAATTTTAGTCGGCGGATTTTTACTATTTTTGCATTTTGCCCTTGAAAAAAATAATGATGAAACTAATATATAACCTATTCCGGCTTTTAAGACCACGGCAATGGATCAAAAATCTTGCAATATTTGCGGCAATTACTTTTTCTGGAGAACTTTTTAACTTTCAGGTTCTGGATAGAGTGCTAATAGGGTTTATTGTTCTCTGCGGATTATCTTCTGCAACTTATATAATAAACGACTTTTTTGATGTTAAAAGCGATAGACTTCATCCTTTTAAAAAATTTAGGCCGCTTGCTCATGGAGATGTCCCAATAAATATCGCTATTTTTCTTGCAATTGTTCTTATGTTGGGTTCTCTTTACTTAGGACTAAAGTATGTGACTCCGACCTTTCTTATAATTATTGTTATTTATCTACTGCTTCAATTTTTTTATTCTTTATTTCTAAAAGCCGTTGCTGTTGCCGATATTCTGGCAATAGCGGCCGGATATATATTAAGGGTATATGCTGGTGAATTTGCCAGTGGATTCCATATTTCTGTTTGGCTTTTATTAACGGCGATTTCTCTTTCTCTTTTTTTGGCAGTCGGCAAAAGAAAATCAGAGCTGACCTTAGTTTCTCAGGTCAAGGATATAAATATTGCAAATATTAGAAAATCCCTTTCTCATTATTCGGAAAGACTGCTTGATGTTTATGCTACTATATTTGCAACCTCGACTTTTGTTTTTTATTCACTTTTTACGTTTTTAGAAAATCCGAAAGGATTTCAATTGGGCTTAAACATTATTCTTCCGGATTTTCTTCCGACGTTTTTTTACCGGAAATGGCTAATGATAACAATTGCACCTGTTGTTTACGGGCTAATGAGATATATTCAGGATATTTATGAAAAACACGAAGGAGAAAGCCCAGAAAAAGTCTTATTGTCCGACAAACCGTTGCTTGCAACTGTTATTATTTGGATAGTTTTGGTAATCGGAATCATCTACTTCATAACCCCGTAATTATTGAGGCATTTCTCTTAAATCACGCGTATATCTTTTTCTTCTCTCTATCCATTTATTCCAGTATTCAGGATCAGAATTATATGCTTCTTCTATAATAGAAAGCTCTCTTCTTGCTTTTCTTTTATTTTTAGAATCTACAATCGCATCGGCTCTTAAGTCCTCAATAATTATAAAATCTCTTTCTTTATCAGTAAGCACTCCTAATAAGTCACTTGTTGCCAGCCTTAACAATGCATTTCTATACGTTTCCATGCTATTTAACATTCTTGCAAAATCAGGAGCGGTTGCCCCTTTTTCTGTAAAAAGAGAGTGTAGATTTTCCCATATTACAAGTCCTCTTTTCGCATCACGTTCTCTTTTCATAGAAGAGTTGATAATTATTCCTTTTTAGCATATTGGCTGCTGATCCAGCCTGTTTTTCCGTCTGTCATTTTTATCTGGAACCATCCCTCTTTTTCAGTTACTAATTCAAGACTATCTCCCGGAGATACTCTTCCAATTTCTAAAGATGCAATAGAACTATTCTCTCTTACCCTAAGAAAGCCCGTCGGTGTATCAAGAACTGTTACTTTTTCAACTTTAGGAGCTTGAGGAGTAGATAACGGAGTTTGAGCAGAAGAACTTCCGACACTGGGGCTTACACTCAGGAAAACAATTGATCTTAATCTAAAACCGGAAGTGGTTCTGATTCGTAAATTTTTATCTAAATAACCTTCTTTTGTAAGCTTAAGTTCATGATCCGACTCTGTCACATCCTTAAGTAAAATAGGTGCAACTCCTTTCTGATTATTGTCTAGAAATACATTCGTCTTATCCGGAAATGAAATTACCATAATCTCAGTCGCTTTTTTATTTGAAAGCGGTGTTAATGTTATAACACTTCCCGATGAATTTTCTCCAAAAGTTCTATCAACAACTGTTAACGTAGATTTATTAATTGAAATTTGCTCATCATAAGGCTTGAAATTTCCTTCTTTTGGAATTAACCTTATTCTATAATTTCCCGCAGGAATCACATCCTTCGGATCGCATTTACAAAGCGGAGTTATTCCAATCAATTGTCCATTTAAATATACTTGGCTTTGGGGGGTAGACGTTACCTGTAAAGCTCCTTTACCGGAATCCTGATTTAAAAATAAAACGACGCCGGCAAAAACTGCTATGACTCCTAAAAATGGGACAGCATAAAAAAGGATTTTTTTCATAGACTAAAATGAAAGTAAAAATAATTATAGCAGAAAAAAAGTTTTTTTCGGGGAGATAATTCTGAATTTTGAATTCTAAATTCTATTAGTAATCCATTCCGCCGGGTGGCATAGCGGGTCCTGAGCCTGCCGAAGGATTTTTCTCCGGAATATCGGTTATTAAAGCTTCTGTTGTTAATACCATTATTCCAATACTTGCCGCATTTTGAACAGCAGATCTTGTTACTTTGGCAGGATCTACGATTCCAAAAGTGGTCATAGATCCAAAAACAAGAGTCATGGCATTAAAACCATAATCAGGGACTTTTGAATCTTCAACATGTTTTACAACCCAGCCCTCATCTGCTCCCGAATTTTTTGCAATCCATCTCATAGGATCGGCGAGCGCATTGTAGAGAATATCTACCCCAATCTTTTCATCAGTTACAGTCAAGCTTTCCTTAAGTTTTGGCAAAGCTTTTCTTGCCCTTAAAAGTGCTACGCCACCACCAGGAACAATTCCTTCTTCGATAGCTGCTTTAGTTGCCGAAACTGCATCATTTACCCTCTCTTTCTTATCTTTCATTTCAAGTTCTGTTGCAGCACCAACGTTTATAACGGCAACTCCTCCCGAAAGTTTTGCAAGTCTTTCCTCAAGTTTTTCCTTATCAAAATCCGATGTTGTCTCCTCTATCGCCCTTTTAACCTGGGTAATTCGAGCTTTAATCGCTTGAGTTTCTCCCTTTCCGCCGATTATTCTCGCATTTTCCTTGTCTGCCCAAACTTTATCCGCACGTCCACAATCCTCCAAGGTTACGCTTTCAAATTTTTTTCCTGTATCTTCAGAGATTACAGTTCCTCCGGTTAGTGTTGCAATATCTTCAAGCATTTCTTTTCGTCTGTCTCCAAAACCCGGAGCTTTAATTGCAATAGTATTGAAAGTTCCTCTGAGTTTATTTACAACAAGCGTTGCTAAAGCTTCTCCTTCTATTTCATCTGCAATAATAACCAAGTTTTTTGAAACCTTAACAAGATTTTCTAAAAATGGGAGAAGTTCCGAAAGAGCCGAAATTTTTTTATCTGTAATTAAAATGTATGGATCTTCAATTTCTGCTTCCATCTTATCTGGGTTCGTTACAAAATAGGCAGAAGCATAACCTCTGTCAAATTCCATCCCCTCTTTATAATCAATCGATAACTCAAGTCCCTTTCCCTCTTCAACCGTTACTACCCCGTCTTTTCCGACTTTTGAAAGCGCTTCTGCAATAAGAGACCCGATTTTTTCATCTTGTGCCGAGATTGTTGCAACTTTTGCGACATCTGCGTCCTGAACTTTTTTTGCCATTTTCGAAATTTCTGCAACAACCGCATTAACAGCTTTTTCCATTCCGGCCTTAAGTATCATTGGATTTGCTCCTGCGGTAACATTTCTAAACCCGATGTTTATGATTGACTGAGCAAGAAGAGTTGCTGTTGTTGTTCCGTCTCCTGCCACATCGTTTGTTTTTGAAGCGGCTTCTTTTACAAGTTGCGCTCCCATATTTTCAAATGGGTCTTCAAGATCTATTTCTTTTGCAACCGTTACTCCGTCATGCACAACATTTGGAGCTCCCCATTTTTTATCAAGAGCAACGTTTCTCCCCTTAGGTCCTAAAGTTGTAACTACTGCTTTTGCAAGTATATTTACTCCTTTAACCAAAGACTGTCTTGCTTCTTCTGAAAATTTAATTTGTTTTGCCATATTCTTTCCTTTCAGTCAGTCAAATTTAAAATTTAAAATTTAAAATTTAAAATTGAAAGTCAAAATTTAAAACTTTTTAATTTTACTTTTGACCTTTGACTTTTGAGTTTTGACTTTAGCCATTATGAAATAATGGCAAGGATGTCTTTCTGTTCCACCATTGTCCATTCTTCACTGCCAACTTTAATTTCATTCCCGCCCCATTTTTTATACATTACTTTCTGTCCCGTCTTTACTGTCATTGGAATTAATTTCCCGTCATTAGTTATAGAACCAGGTCCCACTGCCATAACTTCTCCGATTTGTGGTTTTTCTTTTGCACTGTCCGGAAGAATAATCCCGCTTGGAGTCTTTTCTTCTGCCTCAAGAGGTTTTATAAGAACATTATCAAATAGTGGTTTAATTTTATTTCTACCTGCCATAATTGTATTGGCCTAAAAAATATCACTCTTGGGAAGTGATTGCTAATTTATACAACAAAATATTTTCGCTGTCAATAACCTATAGTATAAAATGCTTGACATCGTGTTTTTTCTTCTATACGATAAGTTAAGGTTTATATGTCACAATTGACTCCGAAAAAGCTAATTTTATTCGGTCTTGCAGTAATTCTTCTTATAGCAATCCCTATTACGGTTTACCTAGTTGGAAAACAACAAGAGCTCAGAAGCAGAGCCGCTCCGTCAACAACTCTAACTTTTCAGCCCTCTTCCGCAACAGTTGCGGTTGGACAAGATGTGACATTCGATATAATGATTAACCCAAACAGTAATTTCGTCAGCTTTGTCCATTTAGTTATTTCATATGACCCGACTAAATTAGAAAAATTTGAAGCCGGGTTGAGTATTAATACGGATGTTTTTCCCGGTTTTGATCGAGATAAACCTCCTACTCCAACATTTGATCCAGCAGGAGGAAAAATAACAGTGGATCTTGCAGTAGGGGCGAATCCAAGCGCATTTATACAACAAAACAATACTAAGGTGGGTACTCTTACTTTAAAAGCAATTGCTTCTACCGAAGGCGCTACTACCCCAATTACCTTTGATAGTAAAACGCAAGTTTTAACAGGCCAGGGAGATCAGTTTAATACCAATGTTTTATCCTCCACAACTCCGGCAAGTGTAACTATCACAGAAGCTGGAACTCTCACTCCTACGCCAACTCCCTCGTGTCAAGTTCCGCCGGTTGTTACAAACGTAAAAGTTGAGTACCCAAGCTGTGAAGGAACACAGTGTTCATTCACGCAAGCAAGTTGCAGCTGGGACGCAATTACGGGATCAACGAGCTACGCCTTGAAAATTAGTCAGGTCGAATCAGGCGAAGTGGTAAGAAATGACAGCGTAAATGCGTCAACCACTCGCGTTGTATTTTCGATAGTACAGAATAAAACTTATCAATGCGATGTATCTTCGGTAAACAGTTGTGGGAAAGGGCCTGCGGGGACCCATTCTTTACTATGTGAGGTGCAAGGGGTAGTAGCAACTCCCACTCCGGTACGACCCACTCCGGTACAGCCAACAGGTCCTGCCTCAACCCCTGTACCTACGCTGGTTCCTACTGCAATTCCGACACCAACAACAGCGCCAGCAACTCCAACACCAGTTCCTCCGATTGTTACGACACCTACGCCAACTATGGCGCCGTCCGGTCCCTCGGATGTAATAATCGGAGTAGGAATTTTCGGTATAATTATTTCAATTATCGGAGGCATTCTTCTATTTGCTCTCTAACTTTTAAATCTTTAGCACCGCCAAAAAAGCATCTTGAGGAATCTCAACATTCCCGAACTTTTTCATCCTCTTTTTGCCCTTTTTCTGTTTTTCTAAAAGTTTCGTTTTCCGGGTGACATCTCCGCCATACAGCTTTGCTGTAACGTCCTTTCGGTAGGGAGCGATTGTTCCGCGTGCCAAAATTTTTCCGCCAACTCCTCCCTTTATTTTCGCAAAATTGATAACAGCCTGTACGGGAATTAGGATATTCTGGCGGGGAATTTCTTCTTTAAGTTTTGCCACAAGTTTTTTTCCGAATTCTTCGGCTTTTTCAATCGGAATTATCTGGGCAAGGCCTTCAACCGGCTCGTAATTAACTAGAATATCTAGTTTTACCAATTTGGCTTTCCTATAATCAATTACTTCAAAATCAAAGGAAGCAAACCCTGAGGTTTGGGATTTTAAATCATCATAAAAACCTATTAATATCTCAAGGAGTGGAATAATTGCTTCAATTTTAAGAGATGTACCCAAATTCTGGGAATTTTCAATTTTCCCCCGTTTCTTATAAATCAAATCGCTTATTTGTCCATAATATTTTTGAGGAGCAAAAATTGTAATCCTGGCATATGGTTCCTCAACTTGAGAGTATGAACTGGGATTAAATTCGGAAGGCTTATTAATTGTCTTACCGTCAACAATAAAGTTAACGGAGGGTGAAGTAGCGATAATATCAAGACCGTATTCACGTTCAAGCCTTTCTTGGGTAATCTGGGCGTGCAAAAGTCCTAAAAAACCGACACGAAAACCCTGTCCTAAACTAATAGAAGATTCAACTGAATGTGTAAGAGCCGCGTCGTTTAATTTTAGTTTTTCGAAAGCTTCTTTCATCTTTTGGAAATCCGATGAGTCCGTCGGGAAAAACGAAAGAAAAACAACAGGTCTTGCTTCCTGATATCCAGCCAGTGGCTTTGCCGCTTCTTTTGGATGAGTTATCGTATCTCCAACTTTAACTTGTGATAAATTTTTTATATTAGTTACAATAAAACCAATTTCACCCTCCTTCAGCTCTTGTATATAATGAGGCTTGGGGTTCAGATAACCAACCTGCAGAATAGCACCATTGGCTTTAGTCGCCAAAAAAGAAATTTCCTCCCCAAGTTTTAGACAGCCACCAAAAAGTCTTACCGTTGCAATAACTCCTTTATATGGATCAAGGCTTGAGTCAAAGATTAGGGCGGAAAGTTTATCCGCTTGTCCTGAGCTTGTCGAAGGATCGATTTTTTGGGGAGCCGGTATTCTTTTGATAATTTCCGAAAGTAATTTTTCAACGTTCTCTCCGGTTTTGGCTGAAACTTTTACAATTTCATTTTCCTTAAATCCTAAATCCATAAGTTCCGCAGTTGTCTTGACAATATCCGCCGAAAGCATATCAATTTTGTTAATAACAGGAATGATTGAAAGTTTGGCATTCTCTGCCAAATTGAAGTTGGAAAGGGTTTGAGCTTGAATCCCTTGTGTTGCGTCAACAATTAACAATGCGCCCTCAACAGATGCAAGAGATCTTGAGACTTCGTAGGAAAAATCGACATGTCCGGGAGTATCAATAAGATTTAGTTGATAGTTGATTGTTGAAAGTTGATAGTTGAGCCGGATTGCTTTAAGTTTTATAGTTATTCCATGCTCCCGTTCAAGCTCTAGACTATCTAAAATTTGGGGCTCATGTTTCTCTCCGACCGCGCCGCATATTTCCATAATTCGGTCCGCAAGCGTTGACTTGCCGTGATCAATATGTGCAATAATCGCAAAATTCCTAATACTCTTTTGATCCATAGTGGGGAAATTATATCAGAGAAAGAAAATTTATATTATACCAATCAATTTATCGACTTTCGCCATTCTTTCCTCAATAGTTCCACTTAATAACTCGTATGGAATTTTTAATTCCTGAAAAAATTCTAAAAATGCTTTATGGAATGTTTGTCTTACTTTTTTATCTTCTTGCCGAATTTTGTCCTTTTTATAAATAACATCAACTGGATCTAAAAGGAAAAACTTGCGATAAGTAGGTAGCCAAAATCTAATTTTTTCGAATAATTCATTTGCTCCTTCTTTATCTTCTGTAGATCTTACATAAACTACAGCGTCTATTACAGACCTATCACATAGAATTATTTTTGCTCCGGACCCATGAGCTTTCTTTTCTCTTTTTAACATCAGCGATTGAATTTTTTCTTGCGCATCCTTTGCAAATCTTTTCTTAACAGTTGGATTATTCTCAAAAAAATCTCTTGCCGCTTCGTGAACAAAAGCTACAGAAGGATTGTTTTTCATTCTTTTTTTATATTCCCAAAGAAGACTAGTCTTCCCAACTGAACTCGTCCCGACAAACGCTATTTTTATCACCTTATTATTATCCATGTTGATATTTACTTCTTGATCTCTGTCGGGCGGATTTTAAAATATATTCCTCACCCGGTTCCATGTAGTGGTATTCTTGCGGAGTTTCTTTAATAGTTCCATCAATAATTTGTTTTAGAACTTCAATTTGCAGACGATGCTCTACTCTTAACGCTCTTTTCTGAAGTCGTTTGGGAGTATCATACGGAAAGTAAATCGGGACTTCTGCTCGACCGACTATTGCTCCTTCATCAAAATTCACATGCACTCTTTGTACTACAACTTCCGTACCATTATTTCGTTCTGTCATTTTTGTGAAATATAACATTGTGGCATGGGGTTGAACCCCATACATTCCGCGGGTTTCCGGCAACGGTCCGGGATGTTGATTAAAAATCATATTTGGAAACTCATCGATTACATTTTTAGGGGTATGAGGAAGCCAACCGTTTTGCATAACAACAGTTATTCCGTGCTTTCGAAGCACTTTTACTAATGCTTGACCGAAGCCATACTGATCCACTTTTCCATCATCTCCCCTAAACCATTTTTGATCAACAATTTCAACAGGGAGGTTTAGTTTTCTTGCCCTATCGATTGCGCCAATTCCCTCCTTACCTGCGAGAACACAAGCTATGTCCATCTGGAGTTCTCCTCTTCGGGAAGCAAGAGCAATTTGCTCCATGGTGCTTCCACTTCCCGAAACCAACGAAGCTAATCTTTCTTTCATCTATCGTAAATCTAGGGTATCCCCTTTGTAGATAATATTTTTGGGTTTTATTATTACTTTTCTTTCTCTCTTTTGGACGAAACCGGCATCAATTGATATGAATCCATTTTTCCTAATTATTTCTTGAGTTCTCTTTACGTTTGATTTATCTATAAACAGTGCATAATCCATTCCCATATTGAATGTTTTATACATTTCATAGTTTGATAGGTTAGCTTTTTCCTGAATAAAATTAAAGATTTCTTGAGGCTTAATTATTTTTTCAATTACATAAGTAAAATTGTGTCTTGCTCTCATTATTTTTCGAAGTCCGTGTCCGGTTATATTTGCTATGTAATGAAGTTTAATTTTTGAATCGAGTAAGTCTTGGATAAGCTTTGCGTAAATATTACTTCTTGTCAGAACTTCTTCCCCAAAAGTTTTCCCGTTTCTAAGTCTTGTTAAATAACCCTTAGGAAGGGTTTTTGCAATTGCTCTTATTAGCGAGATGCCATTCGTATTTACCCCTGAACTTTTTATTAAAATTATTCTATCTCCTTCTTTAAGATTTGAATCTGTAAGCAACCTATCTTTACTGGAAATGATTCCCACCGCAGACCCTCCCAAATCAACTGTATCTTTTAAAATCCCATTTAAAGTTGGTGTTTCTCCTCCGCCCCAAGTTACTCCTGCAATATTACAAGCGTCTTTCCAGCCGGAAATTAAATCATTGATTCTTTTTTTATCCTTCAACCATTTATTATTTGGGATTGCCCAATAGGCGTTTAGAGCTAACGGCTTTGCTCCAACAGTTACCAAATCATTAATAATTGTTGCAATTGTATCGTGGGCAATAACATCATAAAAAGTTTTTCCCGTTTTTTTATACATTTCATCAGCGACTAAATTTTTTACTCCTAAACCTTCTATAACAGACGCCATAAATATTTTTCCTTGTTTCCAGACATAAGCCGATTCTCCTCTGGTTTGAGAAACTTCTGAAAATCCGTTTTTAATTAAACTTTTTGAGGTTGAGACAGCTGCGGCTTGAGCTATTTTTTTAACTGGGTCTTTTCTATCGTAATTATCTCCAGCTTTGTAATAAGTTATGGATGTTGATTTTTTAATCATCAAACCTTAATGTGGGTGCCATCGATAGTCTCTTCACTTTTTCCAAGTATCTCTCTCCAGTTTCCTATTTTTCTAAAAATCAGAAGAAACGTTGATGCTTCTTTAACATCAAAAAGCCACGTTAAAAAAAGATAAAGAGAAAGTCCTGCAAAAGAAGAGATCCCAGTAAGCATTAATAGATTAATTGTTTTTGTGGTATCAAAAACCAGCTGATCTAAAAGTTTTATTGGGACATAAAGTGCAAAACCCGTAAAAATAGTAGCTAAGAAAATCTTTGATACGGAAAGTGAAAATTCGAACCTCTTAAATCCTCCAACTTTAATATCCAGGAGGAAAAATGAAACTAAAAGATTAATTATTGTCGCAATAGAAATCGCAATTGCAAGACTTTCAACTCCTAAACGATAAACAAAAATAAATATTGCTCCAAGTCCTATCATAAGTATTGTTGTTGCGCTTCCTATAAAAAGAGGGGTTTTTGTGTCGTGCAAAGCATAAAACCCACGAGAAACTAGATATATAAGCGCTTGAGCAAAAATGGATATACTAAAAAACGCAAGTGTTTGTCCTGTCAAAACTGTTGCATTCCAATCAAA
>Ga0209542_10002614_pt1 | contig 39934 bp, 34 predicted proteins | sample RifCSPhighO2_01_FD_184028 | JGI IMG/M metagenome (GOLD analysis project Ga0209542, IMG submission 184028) | Soil microbial communities from Rifle, Colorado - Rifle CSP2_plank highO2_0.1 (SPAdes) (version 2) | ecosystem: Environmental > Terrestrial > Deep subsurface > Rock core/Sediment ... | reverse complement strand
ACCACAACATCAAAAACTGGCATATTACTACTCTTCCTGTTAAGCATTTTCCGGCAATTTTGGCAAATTTAATTTTTATCCCATATTTCTTTCGTGTATATGCAAAAAGGCAATTTCAAATAGTCCGCCTGCATTCGCCAAGATATTTAGGGTTCGGAGCTATTGTCTTTAAATTCTTTAATCCTAAAGTAAAGTTAATCGCGACATACCATCAATTCAGAGAATCGGGCTTTGGGCCCTTTTCCAGAATCGTTAATAATTTCTGGGATCATATAATTTGTGACAGCCAGAATGTCAAAAATAAATTAATCAAGTACTATAAACTCTCACCATCAAAAATTAGTGTGGTTCATAATGGTGTGCCAAGATATTTGAAACCAACAAAAAAAGATAGAGTTCTTGTTAAGAAACTAGCCCTTGAAGGCAAAGTTGTCCTTCTTTTCATGGGACTTTTTATAAGAAGAAAAAACCCTCTATTTTTACTTGATGTTCTTTCAAAACTGACTCAATCAAGATCTGACATTATCCTGATGTTCTGGGGAGATGGCCCCCTAAAGCCTCAAATCATCCAAAAAGCCAAAGAGCTGGGTGTGTGGGACAAAATTAGAATCATTAACCCCATCTTCGGCCCAGAAAAAAACAAAATTCATAACTTAGCTGATATTTTTGTTCACCCAGCGACCGATGAAGGCTTTTCGCTTGCGCCACTGGAATCAATGGCTTGCTCGAAACCGATTGTTATCTCCAAGGGGTATTCATCTGCCGAAGCTGTAGATGACAATATTAACGGTTTTCTATGCAATTCAAATGACCAAAACCATTGGGTTGAAAAGCTAAACCAACTTATTAAAAATCCACAACTGAGAAATAGAATGGGCCAAGCTTCAATGGAAAAAGTAAAAAAAGAATTTCAATGGGAGGCTTCAATCGATACGCATTTAAATATCTTTGAAGCCTTGATAAAAATTTGATAAGATTCTGCCAATAGCTATCCAAAATGGAAAATAAGAAATTAACCATCTCAGTAATCGTCCCTGTTCTTAACGAAGAAAAAAATATACCGGTTTTATATAGAAGACTTACAACCTCTCTTGATACATTTAACTATGAAATTTTATTTGTTAATGATGGGTCGACAGATAAATCAGAAGATGAGATTCAAAAATTAAGAGTTAAGGATAAAAATGTAAAATTGATAAATTTATCAAGAAATTTTGGTCACCAGATGGCTATTACTTGTGGTATAGACCATGTAATGGGGGACGCAGCGATAATTATCGATTCCGACCTTCAAGACCCACCCGAGATAATTCCTAAAATGATTATTAAATGGCAAGAAGGATTTGATGTGGTTTACGGTGTAAGGAAAGAAAGAAAAGGAGAAAGTCCACTAAAATTAATAACGGCTAATTTCTTCTATGCTCTAATTAGGCTTCTGTCAGGTACAAAAATCCCTCAAAATGTTGGAGATTTTCGTCTCATCTCAAGAAACATAATAGAAGTCTTAAAAACTTCCAGGGAATATCAAAGATTTTTAAGAGGAATTATTAGTTGGGCCGGCTTTAAACAAACAGGCATAAATTTTACCAGAGATAGAAGATATGCTGGAAATTCAAAATACACAACTTTTGCTATGATTAAATTGGCAATAGACGCTCTGCTTTCATTTTCGTTCCTCCCTCTAAGAATTGCTTCAATATTAGGACTTCTTACTACGACTGTATCTGTAGGTTTGTTAGTTTATTCACTTTACGTGACTGCAGAAGGTAGGACAGTTAGGGGTTGGTCATCACTAATAGTAACGATGCTTTTTTTAGGAAGTGTTCAACTGATTTCGCTTGGCATCATTGGCGAATATTTAGGGAGAATTTACGAGGAAGTAAAAAGTCGGCCACTTTATGTGGTCAGTAAGTCCTTTGGACTAAACGCTCGAAGTCCCAAAAATAAAAGGAAAAATCAAATCTGATCTTACTAATTTAAATGTGGATAGATTGCTAAAAAAACTACTACTTCTTTGTTTAAAAAAAATTGACTACGGAAGTGCTATAGCAGTTCGATTGACCAAAATAACCGGTAAGTCCAAAGAGCCAATTCATCCGAAGCATTTTTTAACACTAAAACCTTGGTATAGCACCTATGTTAATAACACCGATAGAGTATTAGACCTTGGATGTGGCAATGGTCAAAGCGCAATTAAAATCTCCAAAATATCTAAAGCTGTAATTGCTGTGGATATAAATAATGATTCATTAACGATTGCTAGTAGATCTGCAGGGAGACTCGGTGTTAAGAATATTAAATTTGATAAAGCTAATCTTGAGGGAAAATTAAAATTCAAAAGGAACTCTTTTGACAAAATAATCTTTTTAGATGTATTAGAACATCTTCAGAATCGCGACCAGATACTTCAAGAAGTTAAACGAATACTCAGACCCGGCGGCTTGCTATTTTTAGGAGTTCCCAACAGTCAAACTTCATGGAAAAAACTTCAGCGCAGTGTTGGTATTTGTTCGTTTTCTGACCCCGATCATAAAATTGAGTTTTCCGAAAGCCAAATCAGAAAATTGCTCAGTAATCATGGTTTTACGATCAAGAATTTTGGTTACGATCACTTTGATACTCCTCTCAGAGGAATTTTCGATGTTATCGGTGGATTTTCTCTGCCAGTATATGAGAGACTTTCCAGTTGGCGTCAAGAAAAAACGAAAAAGAATCCGCAGGAATCAGGTGGATTTGAAATAATTGCCACCAATTCATAAACAAAATGAATGTTTTATTACTTAGTGAATATTTTAAACCTTATGATTTTGGAGGTTCCGAGTGGAGCACTTATTATTTAGCAAAAGGCTTGTCAAAAAAAAACTTTAAGTTAACTATACTTACCCCAAACTATGGTAGAGCGCACTCAAATGAAAATGTTTACAACTTTGAGGTCATAAGATTCCCGTTTTACAAAAAAATTAAAAACAGAAAGCAATTATCTCCATTTTGGCAAACTAACATAATTTGGTTGCTCTGGACAAGTTTTTACACAATTAAATATTGTTTGCAAAATCAAGTTGATCTAATTCACATCCAAGGAAAATATTTTTTACCAGCTGCTATAGTTGCCAAATTTCTACTAGGTAAAAAGGTTATTATTACCTTGAGAGATTATATACTGCTTTGTCCACTAGGACTATGTTTTTTAGAAGGCGATAAAGCTTGTACTCTGCCGAATTATTTTATATCTGATCTTAGAAAATACATTTCTATTTATATGCAAGGTGCCAGTCGATATCAGATATTTATACAAATATTGGCATCAATTCGTGCAAGACTTGTTAGTTACTTTCTTAGACTACTCTTAATGTTTGTCGATTCAAAAATAGCCCTGAGTAAATTAGAGAAAGACATTTACAAAAGGAGCGGCGTCAAAAAAATGACTGTTATTGCCAATCCGATTGATACTGACCATTTATTAAAATCTTGGATAAAGAATAAAAAAGTAGCCTTTGCCGGTAGACTTACTCCAGGTAAGGGTCCGGATGTGTTGCTCGAATCTATCCCTACCATTTTGGAAAAGTATCCAGAAGTGTCATTTTATTTTTTTGGCGAAGGCGTTCTTAAGGCGCGGTTAATAACAAGGGCTATGTCTCTTAAGATTTCTCATAAAATTAAATTTGGTGGGCGAATCGATCATCAAAATTTACTAAATTTTATTTCATCCTCGGCAGTAACTGCTGTTCCTTCAATCTGGCCAGAACCATTTGGTAGAGTTGCGCTTGAGTCTTTGGCGATGTCAACACCTACAGTTGTTACAACTAGAACCGGCATTGCTAAATCCATCAAGAACAAGAAATGGGGGAGGGTTGTTAATCCAACACCTGAATCAATCGCTCATGGTATCATTTACGTTTTAGACAATTTTAAAGCGCTGCGGCAGAATATTAAAAAAGATAAATTTGAGATTCAAGATAGATGGGGAGCACAAGTTTATAATTCTTACTCCAAAATTTACAGAAAAGTTATGGTTCAATGAACCTAGGAATTTTTTTAGCGCTTGGGGATAGCTTTTCGAATTTAAAAAAAAGTGGGCAGGACGATCTTTTTAAACGATTTTACATCAGTTACTTTGCAAAGGCTTTCACCAAAGTTTACATTTTTTCTTATGAAAATGAGTATGTTAGAGATCTTCCCGAAAATGTTTTAGTTATCCCAAATAAGTTCAAACTCAACCGATATTTATATGCTTTCTTGATTCCATTGTTAAATTCACATTTTCTTTTTAAGTGTGATGTTTTCAGAGTCTATCATCTTTCAGGGACTATTCCGGCAATAAGCAGTAAAATATTTCTTGGTAAACCCTTCATTTTCAACTTTGCATACGATTACGAAAGGTTTACAAAGATAGAAGGCAAAAATATCCAAATGTTCCTCTATAAATTATTAAAGCCCGTCGCTATCTTATTCGCTTATAAAATCTTCGTAGCTAACAGGTCAATTTTAAAAAAAATCCCCAAAATCAAAGCAGTCTTTCTTCCAAATGGGGTAGATACGGATTTTTTCAGGCCGAAAAAGACTAAAAGAAAAAATAAGCAAAGCTTTTCTGCGAATAAAAAGCCGATTGTTTTATCAGTTGGGAGACTTGAAAAACAGAAAAATCTCGAAAGCTTAATTTTGGCAATGCGAGGAATCAGGGCTAATTTGTTGATTGTAGGCCGAGGCAGTCTGAAGAAAAAACTAGAGAATCTCGCTAAAATAAAAAAGATTGATCTTAAAATTCTTGATAAGGTACCACATACAAAAATGCCTGAAATTTATAATAGTGCGGATATTTTTGTACTACCATCAGTTGCCGAAGGCAGTCCCAAGGCTCTTCTCGAAGCAATGGCCTGTGGTTTACCGGTTATTTGCAGCAATGTGGAAGGAACAGCCGAAATAATCGAGGATGACAAAAATGGGTTTCTCTATGGCGATGCTAACACGAGGCTTTCGGAAAAAATCTTAGCGCTTTTAGATAACCATCAGTTAATGGAAGAAATCTCTAAAAATGCTCGGAAAACAGTAGTTAAGAAGTTTGGATTAGGAGATTTGAACCGAATTGAAGTAAAATCTTTAAAAAAATAACTCGATCATGATCGATCCATCCGAATTTAGAAAACAAGATATTATTAATCATTGGCACATAGCTGCTTTAGCAATTACCCCCCCCAGTTGAAGGATAAGAAAATATTGGAACTAGGAAGTGGGATGGGGTCATTCGCCAACAAGCTAACTAAAAATGGCTACAGAAATATAGTTTGCGCTGACGGCTCAGAAAATTACGTAAAAATTTTAAAGAAAAAGGGATTTATGGCTAAGCAATGTGATTTTAATGAAAAATTACCTTTTAGGAATAAATCGTTTGATGCGGTTATCAGTCTGGAGGTAATAGAGCATCTTGAGAAATCCGAATTTTTCCTGCAAGAAATAAATAGAATCTTAAAAAAAGGAGGGGTATTAATTTTATCGACGCCAAACTTTGCATGGTTTCCTTATAGACTCCGCCATCTATTGGGGAAAGCTCCTTATTTGGAGGGCTACCACATTAGACATTTTACCTATAGTTCTTTAACAGAGAAACTAAAGAAAGCTGGATTCAAGTTAATCGCTACTAACTCTTTAAGCCCGATTCCATTAATTAACAGAATCTTATTATTTTTAAGAAGAGATCCTATCTGGCTTAAAATCTCCAAAATGCAGAATATTTTTGCTCAAGATTTGGTTTTTCAAGCCACTAAGACAAGAATTTAAAAGATGAAAAGTACCAAAGTTTTTTTTATGTATCCTACTAATAGAGCACGACTTTTGAGAGAAGTTAAAGCTGGTAAATCTCCCGATAACGCTTTGTACGGATACAATCATCTAGCTAAAAAATTTTCTGTAGTCTTTTACGATCTGCCTTATTTCGCGGTGAAAATTTTAGATTTTCTTTTTTTGCCCATCCATTTACTTTTCATTTCACAAATAGACATAGATTTCAAAGTGCCAAGAATTATACTCCAGTTACATAAATTGAATAAATCAGATGTGATTGTAGCTAATACAGATGGAGTTGGTCTCGCAGCCTGTTTTCTTAAACGACTGAAGGTCTTAAAGCCTCCGCTAATTTACGCCGTAGGTTTGTTTTACATTCAAGGGGGGTTAAAAGAAACTTTCGATAATGGTAAAAAAACCTACTTCTATCGTTTTTATAAGTGGATTTTAAGAGGTGCGGATCACATTATTTATCATGCGCCTATCGAAAAAGAAAAACTCGAAAGACTTGGACTTTATAATCCAGCAAATTGCACATTTATCCCCATGGGTTCTGATAAAATTTTCTTTAGATCACGTAAATTCTCAAAGATAACAGAGTCTGGAAATTTGGTGTTATCCATAGGCAAAGACAGAGCAAGAGACTATGAGACTTTGTTTCAGGCAGCTAAGAGTCTTCCAAAAACAAAGTTTATTATTGTTTGCAGAAGTGAAAACATTAAGGACATTGAAATTCCTACAAATGTAAAGGTTATTTTGGATATTCCTTACTACAAAGTAGGCAAACTGTATAAGAAGGCAGCAGTTATTGTGATACCAATGAAAGAGATGAGTCGTTCCAGCGGCCAAATGACGCTTACGGATGCTATCCAAGCACAAAAACCAATAATTATTACGAGTGTCAAGGGTATTTCTCATTATCCACTCATTAATAACAAGAATGCTATTAAGGTTATACCTAACAAAGTCAAAGACTTGGTTTTGGCAATCAAAAAATTATTAAGCAATCCAAACCTTCGAGGGAAGATAATCAAAAACAATCAACAACTCCGCAGACGTTTTACAACAGAAAATTACGCCAAGGGTCTTTCTCGTGTAATAACTGCAACAATGAATAATGTTAAATTGATACCTATTTCTACTAATAATTTAGAATTTGCCCGAAAAGTTCGTAACCAAAATAGGGCATATTTTCGAGATTCTTCATTTATTTCAAAAAGAAGCCAACAAAAATGGTTTGAAAATTACCAGCGTGCAGAAAACGATTATATGTATGTACTTACGGTAAACGGGACAGAGATTGGTACAGCCGCAATTTATAATATTGATTATCCTAAAAAAACTGCCGAAATCGGCAGATTTGCTATCGACCATAAATTTAAAAAAAGGGGTTTTGGCAAACTTCTCCTTAAAAAAATTGAGGAAATTGCCAATAAATTAAATTTGGAAAACCTTTATCTTGAGGCTCTTGAAGAAAATATCATCGCAATCAATCTTTATAGAAAATTCGGTTTTAACTTATCAGCCAAGATTAGGACAAAGGATAAAAAACTTGTTATTATGAGCAAAAGTTACTAAGCATCTTGTTACGCAAAGTTAAAATGATGACCATTTCAAGAAAAAGCAAGGTCGAGGTCTTAGATGTTTTGCCGGTTTTTAGGCCCACAATGGGCCAAGAGGAGATCGAAGCAGTTGCTGAAGTTATGAAAAGCGGCTGGATTGGCCTTGGTCCTAAAACCGAAGAATTCGAAAGAAAATTTGCAAAATTTGTAAATGTAAAATATGCTGTTGGTTTAAATTCAGCGACTGCTGCTCTGCATCTCAGTCTGTTGACAACAGGTATTGGACCGGGTGATGAGGTATTAATTCCTTCACTGACTTTTATTTCTACTGGCCACGCTGTTCTCTATTTGGGGGCTACACCAGTTTTTGTGGATGTTTCCGAAGACACACTTTGTATGGATCCTGTCGATCTCCAGAGAAAAATTACAAAAAAGAGTAAAGCCGTTATTCCAGTTGATTATGGTGGTCATCCAGCAGATCTTGATTCGATTAATCATATAGCCAAGGTGAATGAGCTTGTAGTTATAGAAGATGCCAGTCACGCAACTGGGTCAAAATACAAAAGACGAATGATTGGTAGCATCTGCGATCTTACATGTTTTTCATTTCACGCGGTTAAAAATTTGGCAACTGGAGATGGGGGAATGGTGACGACAAATAACTTAAAGACAGCACAGAAACTTAGAAATTTACGGTGGATGGGTATTAACAAAAATACTTGGGAACGCGAAGAACTAGTAGCGCAAAGAAAATATCGCCAATACGGTTGGTATTACGACGTCGCAGAACTTGGCTACAAGTACCATATGAATGACATAGCAGCAGCGATTGGTCTAGTTCAGCTTAAGAAGTTGAACCAAGCCAATAAGAAAAGGCGCAAGCTAGCGGCCCGCTATACGAATCATTTAAGAGACCTCGCTTGGATCGAAACTCCAATAATAAAAGATAATGTAATATCTGCTCAGCACAACTATGTTATAAAAACGAGTTTTAGGGACGAATTGAATTTGTATCTTAAAAGTAAAGGGATTTCTACAGGTGTACACTATATGCCTATACATCATTTCACCTTTTATAAACGAAATCTCTTAACTGCTAAAGTTCCTGTAACGGAAGAAGTTTGGAAAAGATTGTTAACGCTGCCTCTATACCCAACGCTGTCCATTAAAGATCAGAATAGAGTAATCAAAGCCATCAAAAGTTATGAACCTCAAAAAAGCTGAACCTTTTAGAAGGCAGGTTAATAAATCACATTATTTCAACCTACAATATGATTCAAAGCAGAGATGGATAAGTTATTGGTATCAAATATCAGAAGTTCTTAATTCAAAGCCAAAGAAAGTTTTAGAAATTGGTATTGGCAATAAAGTCGTTTCTGATTATTTAAGAAAAATCGGGATAAAAGTCACTACTTGTGATTTTGACAAATCATTAAAGCCTAATATAGTTGCTGATATTCGAAATCTTCCATTTAATACAAATAATTTCGATACTATCCTTTGTGCTGAAGTTCTCGAACATATTCCGTTCAGCGATTTCGAAAAAGCGATTGGCGAAATTCGTCGTGTTACTAAAAAGTGGGCGGTAATTACTTTACCTCACTTTAGTATTACCGACATCTACCTAGGTGTCAAAATAATCCCTTTTATTCCAAAAAGAGAGTTTAGTATTAAAGTAGGTTTGCCAATAGAACATAAATTTTTGGGTGAACATTATTGGGAGATAGGCAAAAAAAACTATTCATTATCAATCGTTAAAAATAAGATTAAAAAAAGTGGATTTAAAATTTTTAAGGCATATTACCCTAAAGAAAATCCATCTCATCAGTTTTTCATCATCAAAAAATAAGTCCTATATTAAAAATTCCCCATTTCTTTAAAGAAAACAATTCTTTGATATAATAACGAATAAAAATGCGTAGGTATAAGATAGTTGTTACGGGTAGTGCTGGTTTTATGGGCTCGCATCTCGTTGATTACTTAATTAATTTAGGACACAAGGTTCATGGAATAGATAATTTATCAGGGGGATATTTACAAAATATTTCATCACAAGCTAAACCTACTTTCATAAATATAGATCTGTGTAATAAAAAAAGAACTGCATTGATAATAAAACAATTAAGACCAGAGATTATTTATCATTTAGCAGCCATTGCACGTGAAGGGTTATCTCAGTTTACCCCTACAAGTCATGTTGAAAACAATTATAATGCTTACTTAAATTTACTTATTCCGGCAATCAATAATGCTGTAAAGAGAATTGTCCTTTTTTCATCGATGGCTGTTTATGGAAATCAAAGACCGCCATTTACTGAAAACATGCCCAGGGAACCGCACGACATTTACGGTATTGCAAAAACAGCAATGGAGCAAACGACCGAAGTACTCGCAGATGTTAATAAATTCGAATATGTAATTCTAAGACCTCATAACGTATACGGGCCCAGGCAAAACCTAGCTGATCCTTATCGAAATGTAGTTGCCATTTTTATTAATTGTTTACTCAAAAATAAATCTTTCTATATCTATGGAGACGGAGAACAAAAACGTGCATTTTCTTATATTGATGATATTACATCTTCTATAGCAAAAGCAGGTTTTAATAAAAATGTAATTAATGAAATTATTAATATAGGACCCGAAAAAGAATATACTGTTAATCAATTATCAAAAATTATTTTAAAATCATTCAAATCTAAACTAAAACCAATCTACCAAAAAGAGCGGCCTAGAGAAGTAAAAGAAGCTTTTTGCTCATCCCAGAAAGCCCGTGAGCTTTTGGGTTTTAAGGATAACACTTCACTTGAACAAGGTGTTCTAAAAATGATCGATTGGGCAAAATCAATAGGTTACCAAAAACCAAAATATCTCAAAAAACTTGAACTTGAAAATAGTCAAACCCCTAAAACTTGGTTGAGTAAGCTAATTTAACAATCTAATAAAAGCGATGGCCAAAAAAAGTCTGGCGATTTTAAGCGATGAAGACCTGATCCACTTCGATAGGACTTCTAGCATGGTAATTAGGCAAAGGTTTCTTGCAAATCTCCTCTCAAAAAGATATGACGTAACTCTTGTAACATCATTCGGGGAACACCAAGAAAAAAAACTGTCGAATATTAAAATCATAAGCGGTATCGGGAATCTGCACAGCTTATTAAAAGAAAAATTTGACGCTGTCATTATAGGAATTGCTACAAACAAAGACTCTATTTACTATAAATATTCGAAATTGAAATCAAAGTCACCAATTATAGTTGACATGTACTACGCTATAATTTTTGAAAAATTAATTACATTAGAAAACTCATGGTCCGGCAATAGAGTTTTTAAAGAAAAGTTAAAAGTGTTAAATGGAATCTTGAGCTCTGGTGATCGTTTTATCTGTGCAACTTTGCAACAAAAAGATTACCTACTTGGTATGATGTCATCAATCGGTAGTATTAATACTTCTAATTTCCGTCAAGAGTTGGTATCTATCGCACCGACTCTTATCGATACAACTTTTAAAAAAAATAAAGTAAAGAAATTACGAAATGGCTCACAATTTGACAAGAATGACAAAATTGTCTTATGGCTTGGCGGAATTTACCCTTGGTTCGATCCCGGTCCTCTTATTCAGGCAATGCCACGAGTTATTAAAAACGCAAAACATATAAAATTGCTCATTTTAGGTGGAAAGCACCCTAATATCGAATATAAATCATTCTATGATAAAGCTTTGGCGCTTGCACAAAAGTCTGGACTTTTAGGGAAAAACATTATTTTTATGGATTGGGTTGATGAAAAGCAAAGCTATGCATACATAAAAGAAGTCGATTTAAATGTGATATTGTCACAAAATACTTTAGAAGACAAATACGCTTTCAGAACGAGGATCATCGCACCCACACTTTTGGGAATTCCGAGCATTACAAACGGCAGCGATTATATCTCCAACCTTATAAAAAAACATGGTGCAGGAGTAGTGCTAAATGACACGGATTTAAAAAATATAGCTATGGCAATCAATGGATTCTTTAGGTTGCAGAGCAAGAAACAAAAGATCATAAGTGTCAAAAAAGTAATTTCAGAAATAAAAAGTTCAATAGACCTTAAAAACCTTATAAACTTTGTTGGAAGCGGCAAAACATAAAAGAAAAATATTAATAATGTCAGATCCAGTTTGGGTAAACCTCATGCGTTTTAAAGAAGACTTTGATACGAGAAAAAAGAATATGGTAGTAATAATTTCAATTATTGTTGTTACAATCCTGCTGATCAGTCTGATGTTTCCATTAAAAAATCAAACAGCTGGTGATGACTATGCGTACGCTTATTCAGTTAAAAAGTCATTAGAAACTGGTAGACTGTACCTTTCTGAAGCGACTACGGCTACATTAGTTTTTCCGGTTCTTTGGGCAATTTTATTTTCTTCATTTTTGGGCTTTTCTTTTAAGACTTTACACACGTCTGTAGTATTTTTTTTACCCATCATTGCAATAACAACTTATTTTCTGCTAAAACAATTCAAATTAAAACCACATTTAGCTTTTTTTGCATCACTATTTTTTATCTCAGTACCTTTTATTTTTCAATATGCATTCACTTTTCTAACTGATATCCCTTTTTTAACATTAGAACTGTTAGTTCTGCTTTTTTTTGTCAGAGGATTAAAGGCAGATAAAAAAAGAGATCTATTTTTAGGATCTTTCTTTGCCGTCCTTGCTTTTTTAACGAGACAATTAGGGCTCTTATTACCCTTGTGTGCTCTGGCTGCATATATAGTTACCTCCGGAATTAATACAATATCCAAGAAATATTTAAGTATTCTGGCAATCTCTCTACTGCCCGCCTTAACAGTCATTTTGTACATTTTAGTTTTCAGGGAAGGAACGGTGAATCAATACATTTATGGCAAAAGAGTCTCCGAAACTGTACATTCATTGCTTTTCACACGGTCTGCTTCGACAGGACTTGAAGCATGGTCACGAACTATATACGTAGCCTTAGAATATTTCTGGCAAGCCTTGGGTCTTCTCTCATTATTTGTCATTACAGTTATCGTCTCGAATTTCAAAAGATATTTAAGTCGCAGAGCAATAAAACCGTTAGCGTTCTCGTTGTTTGCTTTCAGTAGCCTTGTACTTCTAGAAAAATTATTCTACATGGAAAAAACTTATTTAGGTTTCCCATTAGTATTGTACAGGTATGAGAGTCTATTTCCGGCGCCTTGGCCTCACATATGGAAATACTTGGTAATGATAAGCTTCTTGTTCTTAACGACAGAAACTTTGTTAAACTTTAAGAACTTAAAATTTACAAGGACTACAATCTTTCTTTTAACATCTTCTTTGCTTTTTCTTGGGATGAGTTCAATAGCTATTCCAACCCATAAAAAATATGTCTTATCTCTTCTGCCCTTTTTTCTAATTTACTTATGTTTTCTGTCAAAAAAACTTAAGGTTTCTGCGATTATTGCCGTACCAATATTGCTTTTTGTTTTGATAGACTCACTGCAAATGACAAAACTTAGATACGATACAAACGCACTTGCCCAGCAAAAAAGTCTCAAAATAGTCGATAAAGGGGTTAACATAGAAAGAGTTCTGCCTAATCTGGAATATACATGGTCGCTTTGGTATACAATTGAAGCTAGGTACGCGCAAGAATTGGAAAAAGCCGGAGGTGATAAATTAAAAGTAACATATCCCGTGACACCAGCCGATCAAGATTACCTAATTATTTCCAAGGAGAATATAAAATACGGAAATTTACCTCAAAAGTATTTGTTTATCGAAAACAGTCCATTTACTAGCTTATTTGTTTCTTCTTATCTTATAACCGTCAAAAAACTATGATACATACAATAGCCGTGGTTTTTTATTCAGCGGGTGCTCCCCAGGTGTAAAGCATGATGTGAGAACAGACACCATCAAGTATATAATAGGGTTTTTCTCTCCCACCATGGGTATCTATAAAATTCTCAATGTTTGAAAAAGACAAAAATAATTACTTCTTTTTGCTCCTCATATTTTCTGCAGTATTTCTCATAATGTGGCCATTTAATGACCAATTATTTTCAGAAGATTTTGCCTATGCTCAGAGCGTAAGGCATTTTATCAGTACCGGAGAGTTAAAGGTTTCGGAGAGAGTAGCCCCATCAAGCATTACTCTTATACTTTGGGGTGCCATTATCACAAAGATCTTTGGGTTTTCCATAGCCAACCTGCATTTTTCTATTGTAATACTCATACCATTTTTGCTTATCGCTTTGTACAAATTGTTTAATATAACAGGTAGTAGTAAACAAAAAAGCCTTATCTTTACATTATTTTTCCTATCTATACCTTGGATATTACAACTAAGCTATACGTTCTTGACCGACATACCATTTTTGGCCTTAGAAGTTTTTGCACTGCTGTTTTACTCGCAGGGATTAAAAAATAATAAACCGATGAACTTTCTGTTTGGTTCAATCTTTGCTTCTCTGGCGTTTTTAACAAGACAATTGGGTATAGCATTCGCACTTGCAACGTTTATCGCCATCCTCTTCAAAAGAGATAATAAACGGCAAAAATTTAAGTACTTACTTTTAAGTACCTCAGTTCCTTTTCTTACAGTTTTAGTTTATTTATGGTGGTTCAATATTCCAGGAAACAAAACAATTGCTCAATACGCTGTGTACCAAGAATTCAAAAATATTTATTTCCATCCGGAGTTGAAAATTTGGATAGAAAATCTTGCGAGAATTATTCATGCAGTCTTAAATCTTATCAGTCAGGCTCTAGGCTTATTATTTCCGATTATCCTGTTATTGTTGTTAACAAACAGTAAAAGAGTCTTTAGTCTTGTAAACAAAAATAAAGCCGGCTTTTCATTCGTTACTATTATTACAGTAATTATCTATGCTATCGACATTATTAATTTCAGGAATGAATACACTGTTGGTTTCCCGTTTAATATCTACCAATACGAAAATCTACTGCCAATCCCTTGGGCACATATTTGGAAATATATAGTCTTAATTAGTATCCCAATACTTAGCTGTACAATTTATCTACAATACAAGAATGTAATTAAATTTAACAATTATCAACGATTTATATCTTTGTCCTTTGTTTTTTTAGCAATTCCAACAGTAATCTATGTTGCAAAATGGGACATATATATAATTCCATTTTTACCACTTTCAATGATATGGGTTGCTAGTTCGACAAAAAAATTCACGCTAAATTTAAAACTTTCCCTAATTATAGTTTTAATATTGTTGTTAGATTCAGTGCAGATGACAAAGTTAAGATACGACGAAGCAGGACTAATATGGGAAAAAGCCATGAAATTAGTAAATAGTGGAGTAAGCCCCGCCGAAGTTGACGCAAATAATAACTTTGGTTGGTACTACTGGTTTTATTATGAGAAGTTGACAAGTGACTCTATAAAATCTAATGGTGGAAATAAAAAGAATCTAGATTACGGATTTGTCATAGCAAAACCAGAGTTGCCAAGATATAAAATTTATACCGAAAGAATGGTTGGATACACTAATCTAGATACTACAAATTATAAAGTTCAAACAATACCGCTTAGAAGTTTCTTGGTTAACTCGAAAATATATTTTATGCAACTTAATGACTGATAGTAAGAGCGTTGCACTAATACTTTTAATAAGTGCTCTTTTTATTGTACTCATGCTGCCATTGCGAGATAGCGTCTACAGTGATGATGTAGCTTTTTCCCAAAGTGTAAGACATTTGTTGCAAACCGGAGAACTAAAAGTGTCGGAATACACAGCTGCAAGTTCAATAAGCCATATTTTATGGGGATCTCTATTCGCAAAGTTATTAGGATTTTCTTTTACGTCACTGAATATTTCCGTCATTGTATTTTTGCCGATCCTGCTTATTAGCTTTTATAAATTATTAAGGACAATTGGTGTCTCTACGGATAAAAGTTTAATCTTTACACTTTTCTTCTTTTCAGTTCCATGGATACCATTTCTTACATACACTTTTATGAGCGATATACCATTTTTGACCTTAGAAGTACTAACGATATTATTTTATTTAAAATACTCAAAAGATAAAAATATCAAATACCTAACAGTGAGCCTGGTTTTTGCAAGCATTGCATTTTTGGTAAGGCAACTTAGCTTGGCTCTCATCGCAGGTATTGTAACTAGCGTTTTATTAAACACAAAATTTTCTTTGAAGAGAGTAAAAAAAATAATCTTGCCACTCCTGATTCCACTTTTCACCATAATTATTTATCAAATCTGGTTATCAGTTCCTGGCAATAAAACTATGCCTCAATACTTTTATGAAGATCAAATCAAAGAAGTTTTAAAAAACTTCGTTCCGCTCACTAACATTTCTTTAAACACACGCGTTTTTAACCTTTCTCTTTTTTTACATCGTACCCTTAATTACGCAAGCCAGGCAATGGGCTTACTGTTTCCGCTGATCTTTGTTTTAATTATTTCAAATATACCAAAAGTAAAGGGATTTATAAAAAGAAATTTTAGAATTATTATTTTTTCAACAGCAGCAGCCGGATTGCTATACTTGCTGGACGTTATTAATTTTAGAAAGGAATATTATGCTGGATTCCCACTTAACGAATATGAATACGAATCTTTATTTCCGATTCCATGGGCTCACATATGGAAATATCTTGTAATCCTATCAATACCTTTTTGGTCCTCACTACTGGCAAAAACCTATACAAACCGAGCACAAAAAATGGACGCGCAAAAAAGATACCTTTTGATTACTTTTTTAGGTGTTCTCTTTATGACCTTGATTACTTTTCAGTCCTGGGATCGCTATTTACTGCCGTTTTTACCATTTGTGTTTATTTATTTAGCAAGAGTTACCAAGACGTTAAAATTCAACACATTAATATCAATTCCAATTGTCGCATTATTTTTGATTGACTCTATTCAAATGACAAAATTAAGATATGATGAAGCAGGGTTACTTTACAAAATCGGCAATCAACTAGTACAGCAAGGAGTCGAACCTTCGACAATCGATTTAAACAGAGACCAGGGCTGGGATATCTGGTTCTATTACGAGAAAGGGGTTCAAGAGCAAATTAAAGAAGCAAACGGAGATAAAACCAAGATAAATTTCCAAATATATCCCTTGCCGAAAAAAATTATAAAATATGCTATCTACACAGATAGAATGATTAAATATCAAAAATTAGATATTGATAAAGACAAGACGCTTTTTATATCATTTAAAAGTTTGTTCGTTACTTCAAAATTGACCTTCTTACAGAAATTATGAAGTCGATAATCAAAGATAATTTGCTAATTGTCACGGTTATTTTCTGTTTACTGCTTATGCTCAGCTTTCCTCATCTATATCGATTTCTTCAACTTGGCAAGAATTACACAATTCTTTTTTTTGACAATCCCGTAGCAACCCAAACAAATTGGGAAGAAACTTACACATACGCAACGGAAGCTAACAGGATTAAAAACAACCAACCAATAAACGATACATACATTTACGAATACAGAAACGAGCCGTCACCACTAATCTCCGAATTAGTCCCTTCTGTTCTTTTGGGAGTACCTGCCAAAGTATTATCAATTCCTTTAGTTTTTATACTGGCAAAAATCTTCGTTTTACCACTAACGATTTTTATATGGTACCTAATCGCAAGACAAATAGGTTATTCAAAAAAGGCCAGTCTTTGTGCAGCCCTAACAAGTTTTATCTTACAGAAGCTTTTCGTCTACATTCCATATTTTCCTAAAATGTTCTCTTACGAATTTGATGGCTACCTTGAAGCTCAAAGAACATATTTTCCTTTGATATCTTCAGTTATTACGTCGATCATAATCCTATTCATCTTAAACCTTTTAAATAATAACAAAATGAAATATGTACTATTTGCCGGAATATTACTCGGTCTACTATTTTTTACATACTTTTTTGCCTGGTCCTTAATATGGTTATCATTGATATTATTTTTAATAAGTTTAAAAATATCCAGCTGGCAAATCCATGTAAAAAAATTACTAGCCGTTTTGGCAATTGGTTTATTAATCGGGCTTCCTTATTTTATTAACACATTCTACTTTTACCAAAACCCTGCACATGGTGATTTTCTAGTAAGAACTATAAGTTTTCCGATTACCAATTGGAATATTCCGATAATTTTTAGATTTCTCGCGTTATCGTTAATAATGATAGCTTTCCAAAAGCAGTGGTTTAAAGACCCATCAAGAAGATTATTACTAACAGTATATTTAACGGCAGCGTTATTACCGATGGCGTCAATGATGATTTTTCAAGCCGATAACCAGACTGATCATTGGTACGAACGGTTCCTTTATCCACTATCCACTTTCTTGCTGGTTCTATTTATCTCTGACGCTTTAGGTCAATTTAATTTAAAGATTAAAAAAATCGTCTTGTTAGGTTTAATACTCGCCGCATTTCTTAAAGTTTTGGTTGTAACAGTTAAAGAAGTCCAAAAACCTATTGCCGGCTTTACTATCGGCAAAGAAAGGACTGATCTTTATAGCTGGATGTTAAAAAACCTGCCAAAGGACAGCGTAGTTGGCTCACTGAGTTTTACAGAGGAAGTGTATCTAACTGCATACACTCCGTTTTATGCCTATATACCGCAAGCGTACAAGACAATTGCGCCGTCAAACGAAATTTTAAAACGGTACGCTAATTTAGCGCAGATATTCAACGTAAATGAAGAATTCATCGGGCAAGTTTTTATTATGCCAGACGAAAAACATAAAAATCCTCAAAGCCTGGTCGCCGCTGATGGCGGCAGTTTTATGGTGTTAACTGGCACAACATATATTTTTGAAAAACCTCCTTACGCAGGACACCGAGAAGTCTTGGATAAAGTCTTATCTTCAATTGATAACAAGACACGTCAGCAAGGAAAACTCGATTATCTCTTATTTGGACCTCTCGAAAGAGAAAATACTGACAATTTTTCTCAAAATAAGTGTAAATCGCTGTACAGTAACGGAGTCTATCAACTTTACGATTTTAATACCTGCAAATTAAGTATTTAATTAACAAGTGAAGTTATTGCAATTATATCTTGTTCTTTTTATAGCGCTACTAATTCTATGGAATATTTTTACTCCAATTTTGGAAGGAGCAGACGAGGTTAGTCATTTTTGTCATGCCGATTACATTGCCCATAGAAATAAACTGCCTAATTTAAAGATTATGGATGGCTGCTTTCTTTGGCATCCTCCACTTTATTATTTGTCTCTTGTACCAAGCATTAAACTTTTTAATCTTGCCGAGTACTCACAAAATTCGCTGTTATCCAATCCTAAGGTCAACTTATTAAGAAAGGGAGAATATTCTCAATTTGTCCATAATAAAAAAGAATTATTATTTAGATGGACCAAATTCCAGCTGGAAATCCATATATTAAGAATTGTCTCTTCAATATTAGCAGTAGGTATTTTTTTAATGACGTGGAAGATAGCGAAACTTGTATTCGATGATAAAAATAAACGTTATTTAAGTCTGCTCCTTTTTTTTAATCCCATGTTTATTCATATTTTCACGACACTTTCAAATGTAGTGCTGCTATCATTTTTGGCTACGGTTTTTATCTATTTTGAAATAAAGTACGCCAAAGTGGGAAAATCGATCAAGATTACTTTTTTACAAGGGATTTTGTTAGGATTGGGGTTTTTGACCAAAACCAGCATGCTCAGTCTTCTATTTGCGTATATCTTCTTGTTTTTTAGCAGGTGGAAAAATTTCAAAGAAAAGTTTGTATTCAGGATAAAGGAAGCAGTTTTTTTTACCTTAGGGTTCTTAATTACTTCTGGTTGGTATATTTTAAGAAGTCAAAGTTTATATAATAGACCTTTTGAGTTTTTAATTCTTAAGGATTTAAACCCTTCGGCCCATCATCTCACCCTTCTTGAGAGGGTTGGGTATCTTAACTATTGGAACAGTTTTTTGTTGACAATATTTAAAACATTTTGGTCCGGTTATGGAGCCCTAACCGTTAATTTTCCGCAGATAATTAACCTGATTCTTTTGATATTTAGCTTTCTAATAATTCTATCAGTAATTAAAAGTTACAAAAGTCTTAACGAAAGTCTTAAAATTTGTGGCTTGTACGTCCTCTCTATTTTTGGAGGGTTAATTTTGGTCAACTTCAACTTTTCCACCATGCATGCCAAAGACTTATTCCCTGCTTATCTTCCGATTTTAATTTTATTTTCATTTGGTTTAACCAAGGTTATAAATTTAGTCAAATCTAAAAAAGTTTCACGCTTAAGTTATTTATTTATTTTCTTAATGTCAACCTATTTTTTTGCTCAGCAAGACATTGTTAAATTTGTAAAACTTGTATTTATTACTTTTATTAAAGGCAGCTATAATTTACAAAATGTTCAAAGTCTTTTGGAACTTAGTTTCGCAGGATTAGTTAAAACAGCTATTGTTCTAATGATACTCTGGGCAATAATAATCTATTTGCGAAGAATTTCGATTTCCAACCAGTTTCTAACTAACACAATTCTCATTATTTTTATTTTAGATCTCCTAATACTTATTGGTAGTACCTATCTCTTCTATTCAAAATTTATTTAACTTTGACTGCAACGTATTCTAATTTTTTGGGCAAAAAGCCAAAACAAGTCAAAATCGCCCTCGAGATTTTTAGTGGTAAAGAGATGAATAAAAGGGGAATTGAGGTGATACGCGGATTTGCTTTCCAGTGCTTAAGAATTTGTGTGAGTATCGAACTATTTTCACTTGATGCCGACCAAATAATCTTTAAATGATTTTTTTTGAACAATTTATCGACCATTTTGTGTCTCGTGTAATTTAACCCGATAATAAAGTTGCTAATATCTTTTAATTCTTCTTTCTTAAATGTTTGTTTTTTAAAAAATTTAAAATAAAATAAGACCCACGAATAAAGAAGCTCTTTAGGCATCAAAGGCAAGTATAATAGGCGATAGTGTTGTTCCATCGGAAAGATATAATTTGGGGAAGCCAAATAAAGATAGCCACCAGTCTTCAAAACTCTTGAAGCCTCCTTAAGCGTTTCCATGGGATTTTCAACATGCTCTAGAACTTGAGAAAGAATACACAAATCAATGGACGCGTTTTTAACAGGCAATTTTTCCGCCTTAGCATCAATAACCTTTAATAGCATTTTTGCACTAGGATGTTTCTCCATGATTTGTTTAAGTAATTTACGGTCCTCTTTTAAAGGTTCAATGGCTACTGTTTTAATTCCTTTTAGTGCGAAGTTAATCGCCAAGGCTCCATACCCTGCTCCGATATCACAAACTAGCTTTGGGTAAAAAGAATCCGGTAAACGTCTAAGAATAAGATCCACTGAATATCTCGAACTATCAAAAAGTTTATAAAGGGCCTTTTTACTTTGGCGGTGTCTATTTGCTAATAATGCTGATGACGCGTTTTTCTTGTAATTGTAATTAATTCGCTTTATTTTTTTCATTACCGCTTAATAAACCAAACACCTATTTTTTTCTACTTTATGGAATTATTAAAATTCGAATGATTCATGTATTGCATAGTCCGAAGTATCGCCAGGTTGTAGTTGTTCAAATTGGAGCACAAATTTGGTATAGGTAAATGATTCGGTTAAGCATGCCGACGAGAATAAGCATTTTTTGACTAAATAATTCCTTTTATAAACCTTTCAATCTTATGACATGAATCTTCGCCAAAACACTCAATATATCGTCCAATAAATTTTTTCTGTGCCACCATCTGAGATTTTAGTAAAGAATGATTATTAATAAGCTTAAGTACGAAATTATTAATATTTGCTAACTCTACAATAGGTACCCCAAGTGCACTTTTACTTTTTACGAACGGGTGGCCTAAATGCTCTGTGAACCAGGAATTATCAAAATAGATCATGGGCTTCTTATGAAGCATCGCATAAAGGCTTGCAGTGGTTGGTTGGGTAATTACTATATCATGATCTTTTAGTACACTTTCAATTCCTTTCTTGTTTGCAACCTTAAATCTCTTTTGTAACTGAATTCCTACAAGGTCATCATTAATATCATAGGACGGATGACTCCTTAAAGTGACCGAATAATTTTGTGGTAATTTCGACAAACCTGTAACAAGATCCAGTAAAGTTTCACTGTTAGGTTTTGACTTAAAAGCAGATACAGAACCGTAAGGAGGAGACCATAGAACCAATACCCCGATAAACGCTTTATTATTTAAATTTATTAGATGATCGTAGCTACTCACTGTTGGTTTTTTTAGATATGGACATCCAACTTTAACCATCTTATTTTTAATACTGGGATCAATAAATGCAAACACATCTCCCCAAAACAATTTAAAGTCAGAATTCGTAAAGGCATTATCTTGTGACCAAGCACTATAACCATGATCTAGTTCAAGCACACAAATTCCCATTTTTTTCGCTATTAAGCTAAAAGATGCGCCAAATGTATCGTTACTGCTGGTCGTGAGAACAATCGAGGGTTTAATATTGTCTAATAGAGTATGAGAAACTGAGAGGAGCGCTTTTATTTCTGGAAACTGAATAAGACGCAAATATAATAATCTGCTCTGCCAAGATTTACTATTCAGAAGTACATTAGAGCCCTTCTTATTCCACTTTGAAAAGTTGAACTGAAAAAGATTCTTAAATCGTTCAATGCGACTAATTAATTTCATACCGCTAGGAATATCAATGAAATGTATTTTTTTCAATTTTAATTTTTCCTGCAATCTTAAAGGGATTTTCCCAATTATTAGGATTTTAAATTTTTTATTCAGATAGGAAAGCAGAAACAATTGATCTGATAAATGTCTACCGCTTGTGACAAAAATAATATCTCTACTAAAATTTAGATCTGGCAACCGTGCTCTGGAAGAAAGTACGGACAGAACTACTTTCTTAACATTTGTGAATAATGACTTAATATTTTTTAATGGGACATTTTTTGCAATATTCTGGGTTGTTATTGGATATTGACACCATACTTGCTCAATTGGTAATTCTTCTAATAAACAACTAAAAAAATAATGTTGTGAAAATGACTGTACTCTCTCTAGAGGTACCCCAAAGAATGAATAATTTCTGTCTGGGTAGTATTTGCTAATCCAATTTTTGGAAATATTTATCGATTTATTGTATAAATGATCAGCCTCTTTATAAGTTTTAGCGATCCCCATTTTAAAGAGCTTTTTTTTGATAATAATTTTTCTTGGAGGGAATTATATAAAAAAGTTCCTTTTCAATCATTATTTCTTTCTCCTCATTAGTAAATAGTCTTTCAGTTGTTTTTTCTCTTTCTCTGGCTCCAATCAACTTTATTTCAATTTCTTTACCCTTTGCGTGTTCCTTAATTGTCTTCTTTGCAAGCTCAAAAATATTTTCTTGTGGCATCTTTAGCACAAAAATTTCTTGACCCCGCATTTTTTTTGTTGCCAAAAATATTAAATCTACAGCTGCATTAATACTCATAAAGAATCTGGTCATATTTTTATCTGTAACGGTTACTGGGCCACCTTTTTTAATTTGATCAATCCAAGTTGGTATAACAGACCCTCGGGAGTTAATAACATTTCCAAACCTAACAACTGCAAATTTTGTTCTTGCATCCCCCAAATAATTTTGAGTACCAATGATCATTCTTTCTGCAAGAAGTTTAGTAATCCCCATAATTGTATTTGGATAAACTGCTTTGTCTGTTGAAATAGCAACCACTTTATCAACGTTGTACTTAAGTGCCGAATCAATTACATTTTGAGTTCCGTTAACATTAGTTTTAATTGCTTCAAAGGGGTTATATTCACAATAAGTAACATGTTTCAAAGCAGCTGCATGAAAAACAATATCAACATTAAAAAACGCTTTATCAAGTCTTTCTCTATCTCTGATATCACCGATTAGATACCTAATTTCTGCTCGTCCTTTAATATCATCCAGCTCTTGTTGCAAAAAATAATGTTTTGACTCGTCTCTCGAAAACACACGAATTTGTTTTGGATTGTAATGGAGCAATTTTCTGACAATTTCGCTGCCTATCGATCCCGTACCACCGGTCACAAGGATAATTTTTTTACTGAAAACTTTGTCTAAATTATTGACTTTAGACTTTTTTGAGTTTATCACAGATGTATTTTATATCTTTTGAAGCTAAACCCACAAACATGGGTAAGGCTAATGTCTCTTTTGATATTTTCTCAGCAATTGGGAAATCACCCTCTTTATAACCAAACATTTTTCTCATAAAGGGCTGTAGATGAATAACGGGTAAGTAATTTCTTGTTTCAATACCGTTTTTTGCAAGTTTTTCAACTGCCAAATCTCTTTTCCCGTTGCATATTCTTACGACATAAACAAACCAAGTATGGGTTCTATCTTTGCCAATAGATGGAGTAGTTATCCATGGAATATCGGAAAGCTCGTTGTAATACATATCTGCCACCTTTCTCCTTTCCTTGATTATCCAATCCAGTTTTTTAAGTTGTGAGATCCCAAGAGCTGCGCTCATCTCATCAAGGCGATAGTTATACCCCAAAATTTTACTTTCCAACCAGTTATCACCGTTATTTCTACCCTGGTTTCGCAAACTTTTTGCTAACTCTAAAAGCTTTTTTGAATTCGACACAATCATTCCACCTTCACCCGTTGTCATTTGCTTATTAGGATAGAAAGCAAAAACCCCGGCGTTGCCAAATGTTCCGGCCATTTTTCCTTTAAAGCTGGCTCCGACGCTCTCGCAAGCGTCCTCGATAATCTTCAGCCTATGCTTTTTAGCAATTGTTAAAATTTCGTCCATTTGCGCAGTTTGCCCGAAAATGTGAACGACTAAGATAGCCTTAGTTTTTTTAGTAATAGCCCCCTCGATTTTTTTAGGATTTATATTAAAAGTAGTTTCCTCAATATCAACAAAAACTGGTCTTGCTCCTTCATACAAAAGACAGTTGGAAGAAGCGATGAAAGAGAATGGGGAAGTGATCACCTCATCGCCATCACCAATATCTAGAGCTTTGACTGCTAAATGAAGTCCCGCAGTACCACTTGAAACTGCACAAGCGAATCTAGAATTTAAAAAATCAGCAAAATCTTTCTCAAACTTTTCAAGATACGGTCCACCGGATAGAAAATCAGATTGTAAAACTGAAACAACCATTTCCCTATCGGCATTGTCAATATAGGGTTTTGCGACCGGAATTTTTATACTAGACATCTATTTTTTGACCTTAGCGGGGACACCGTAAGCCACGGAATTTTTTGGAATATCAGCCTTTACAAAACTATGCGCACCGATAACTGCGTTTTCACCGATATTTACGCCGGGCATAATAATCGTATGGCTGCCAATCCTTGCGCCCTCGCCAATTACAACCGGACCTTGTTTATCATCAATTGTTGACTCAGAATAAATAGCGCAGTGGGAACCAATCTGAGCGTTCTTCCCGATTATCACCCCAAATTTTGCATTAATATATGTAAACGCTCCGATATCTGTATTATTATCAAGCTTCAAGCCTTCACGGTGCTGGCAGGTCCAATGCCATTTCGTCATGCCGTTCCTGTCAAACGTCGGCCTACGCCAGTCTTTAAACCTATTCTTTGGGTTACTCATAATTTCTTTTCTAGTATTGTCACAATTTTTTTACCTGTGCCCCCGTTGCCGTAAATATGCTTTGCTTTTTTGCAGATTTTCCTAAATTCGTCTGAAAATGCCTTCTCAATAGCGTTTTCTATGTCTTGCCTATTATAATCGCAATCAATAATATTTGTTGATCTTTCCCGGCCTTTTTGCCGGTCTCCGATATTCACAACAGGTAAGCGTAAATATGTCGATTCAATAATTCCGGAACTGGAGTTTCCTACAAGCATATCAACTGTTGCCAAAAAATTAACAAAATCTTCACGGGGTAAATTTTTAAATAGTCTGATCTTTTTTCTTTTTGAAAAGTTGGTAATTTCCTGTATGAAAATATCGCTACCCGTATCGGAATTAGGATAAATCCAAATTATTTCACCGTCTACATTAGAAAGAGCTTCAACAAGTGGTTTAATCTGCCCCTCGGGAGATAGTTGCGATAGGGGAGTAGGGTGCATTAATACCAGGAACCATTGTTTGTTTGTGTTTAAGTTGAACCTTTTTGCAACATTATTCCTATTTACCTTTGGTATCTTCAAGAATAAATCGACTCCAGGCGCCCCCACTACAAAAACATTATCACGGTTACCAATCATTTTAGAAATCCTTGTTGCGCTATTTTCAGTCGCTGCAAAATGAAAAGCCGTCAACTGTGTTATTGCATTCCTAATTTTAGAATCAACAACACTTTCCCCAGTCACTTCTCCTCCATGGATATGGCCAATGGGAATTCCCAAATGAGTTCCCACTATAGCTCCCGCTAGCATTTCATCACGATCGCCCAAAACTAAAACACAATCGACTTTTTTTTTACGACAAAACTTGCCAAACCCCTCCAGTTCTTCCCTAAACCGTAAAAGCATATCAGCATCTTTCGAAACTGGAATAACATTAGAAACCGCGTGTCCCTTTTTGATAACTTCATCTTGAGTATTACCGAACTTTCTTAGAGTATGCATCCCGGTCAGAATCAGTAGAGGAGAAAGTTTAGCGCTTTTTTTGAGTGCATCAATTATGGACTGAAATAGACCAAATTCGGCCCGTGTTCCAGAAATAACTAAAACATATTTCTTACTCGACATCGCTCAAGGTTATCCTGCTACCCTTTCCAATAGCATGTTTGAGTTTTTTTGAAATCAACAGTCCAAATTCCATGGGCGAAAGTCCCCCCATCGGTCTTCTTGCCGAAAGCATTTCCAATGTTATCAAATCACCAGCTACAAGGTCTCTTGCCGCAACTATCGATTTTTGGGTAATTTGCATGGTATCTATCTCCGAAGGAAGCACTCGCTTAATGCCATCACCCAGTGTTTCTTTGATCTTTGAATCATTAAGCATCTTTGCAAAAGAGCTCGGATTATTCTCAACTGCTCTAATCTCTTTTACTATTTTCGAAAATCCTGCAGGTTCACTGGAAATTCTATGGTCTGGTCCTTCCATGTTTCTGTCCATCGTAATATTGGTTTCAATTGATACCGCACCCAAGTAAACAGCCGTCTTAAGGATATCAATGTCGCCTGTGTTATCCGAAAAGCCTATCGGCAGATCCGAAAACTCTTTTTTAAATGTTTCGATCACTCTCAAATTCTGATCCCTCGGTGGAGCGGGGTAAGCACTTACACAGTGATAAACAAGAATTGGCCCGGTAAATCCATTTTTACGCAAAAATCTTATTGACTTTTTTACTTCTTCTAAAGTACTAGCCCCTGTTGAAAGGAAAAGCGGCTTTGTTTTCAGTTTTTTACTCATAGCTAATTTTTTAAAAAGTAGTGCATTGTAGGAATCTGACGAAGCAACTTTTATAATCGGTAAATCTAACCTTTCAAAAATATCAACGCTCGCCAAATCGTGAGGCGTTGCAAAAAATGTTATTCCAACTTCTTTTGCGAAATTACGAAGTTGAATAAATTCCTTTTCAGTGAGCGCAAGCTTTTTTAGCATCTCATATTGTGAACCCCCGCCGGTTGTTTCTTTCTGGTAATCTGCTTTCGTTGCATCCGGAGAAACAATTTCTTCCGGAATAAATATTTGAAACTTCACAGCATCAGCACCGGATTCTTTGGTTGCCGCTACCAATTGCTTTGCCAAATTCAGATCTCCGTTATGGTTAACTCCCGCCTCTGCCACAATAAAACATGGTTGCCCGCTACCTATTTTTTTGTCTCCGACGGAAATTGTAGCTTTAGTCATTTACCTTCCGCAGTCCTTGTTAGAAGATACAAATTATGCTGATCTTCGGCAAAAGTATATGGGTAGATGATTTTACCAGAAACTGCGTCTAAAAAATCTTTTATCTCATCTTCATACATCTCTTCCGTCGTCGTTTTATATCCGCTGAGCTTTTTACCACCCGCCGCCTTTATTATTTGCCATTTCTCTTTTGGCTTTTTCAACCTGACTTCTCGCTTTGTCAGTTCCCACTCAATAACGCCTTCTGTTCCCAAAACTCTAAAATCTCTTACAGGTTCTCGTGAAATAACATCCACCAACAGCGTTCCCAAAACTCCATTCTCTCCCTTCAAAACTGTAGCGTAAACGTCGTCAGTTTCAATGTCTAAATCAGAAACTTTTCCAGAAAAACCGCGAGCATCGGAAATCTTTTCTCCGATCACCCATTGGATCCAGGAAAGTTCGAACGGTACCATTTCCCGGCAGGCAGAAGTTTCATGCTTGGCAACATAAAAGTCTCGATAGTCCCCCCACGGATGCCAATCTGGTAAATACTGCCCCATGTGATGGCAAAAAGCTTCTATACGACCGATTTCTCCCTTTTCCACAAGACCGTGCATCAACTTAATTGGTTCGAAATATCGATAAGTGCAAGAAGGTGCCGCCACAAATGTCCCATCGAGCAAGCCTTTAAGCTCCTTATAACCATCATCAGTCGTCGCGACTTCTACAAAAAAATGTTTTTTCTCCTTTGCTGCAAATAAAAAATACTTTGCATGCAAATTTGGTGGGGTAGAGATTATATAAACGTCGGGTTTAACTTTTTTTACCGCTTTGTCAAAATCGCCAAAAGTTTTTATCTTAAAAAGTCTCTCTGTTTTCTGGCACATTTTTTTATTAATATCAAAACCAAAAATCTCTTTCTCTGGAATTTTATGGAAAAGGAGATTTCTTATTCTCCTTTTACCCATCGAGCCAAGACCAACTTGCAAAAATTTCATCCTTTATCTTTCTTCATCAAAAACTGGATAAAATCAAAATCGACTTGACTATCAATATCAATTGATCTTTCCCTCGGCATCACATGAACTTTAGTCCGATTGGTAAAAAACGTTTTTTCGGCAAGTAAATCTTTTTTCCATATCGCGTAAATACTGGCATTCATTTCATATACCTTCGGCGCGTCTTGTCGTCTTAAAATTGGTACTGGTGGCTTTTTGGAAAGCTGGATATAACCATTTTTGTCTTCTTCGACCATATTAAAATAAGGATTTTTATAAGCTTCGCAAACTGAAAAAACTGATTTTACACCTGATTCCTCTGTCAAAATCTTAACTACTTCCTCAATGTCTTCCAGATTCCTCAAGAGGTTGGTTGGGTCAAGATCCAAAACGATATCGTAATTTTCCGACCAATACTTTTGTGCCGCTTCTACCGCATGAATAATTGCTGGAAGTTTTCCGGCTGTATCTGCCGCTAGCTCTGCTGGTCTTAAAAAGGGCACCTCTAAACCAAAATCTTCTGCGACCTTCTTTATCTTTTCATCATTCGTTGAAACTACAATTCTATCAATCCAATCAAGTGCCTTGGCCTGCTCGATCGTGTAACCAATTATAGGTTTTCCAAGGAGAGGGTTTATGTTTTTCCCGGGTACGCCTTTTGATCCACCCCGAGCGCAGATTGTCAAAACTACAGATTTACCTTTGTACATTTTCCCTTGCCTCAACTGCTAATTTTAAACTATCAAGCCCTAAGCTTCTGTCAGAAAGATCAAAATCTTTTCCGGCTTTGACCTTATTCAAAAAGTCTTCAAGTTCACTCTCATAAGTTTTTTTAATATCAAACAAGTTTTCATCGGTTAATATTTCTTCCTGATCCTCTTTTGATTTATAAGTAAATTTTTTGCCAAAAACATCACACTCAATTGCGCCCTTGCTGCCAGTAATTATGTAGCGGCGGGCTTTAATCATATTTAGGTAATCAAGGGTAACTCTAACATGAGGCCGAGATTCACTCATAAACTCCACAAAATCTTCTGTATTGATCTCCAGATTGCTTAATTTTGAGCTTTTGACTACTTTAAAATTAACCTTGCCGAACCACATTTGTGCCAAGTCAATCTCATGGATTAAATCAAGTGCCACTCCGCCGCCCGCTTCAAAAGAAGCACTGTAAGTTTTTCGATAATCTTTGTTTAGTCTCCAGTCAGGCAAATATTGACCAACATAAATGTCCGCGTGCAGAATCTTGCCAAGCTTATTTTTTTTTAAATAGTCACTTATTTTTAAGACAATGGGCAAATATCTTAAATTAAAACCCACCTGAATCTTTGACCTATTTTTTCTGGCAAAATAAACTACCTTTTTCGTCGTTTCCGTATCATCCGCCAGCGGTTTTTCAACTAGAGTCGGTACATCACCCTCAACCAATTTTTTCAAGTATTCAAGATGCGTTGCAGAAGGAGAGGCAATAATAGCAGCGTAATAATTATTTAAATCATCCAGGTTTGCCACAGGTGAAAATGGGGAAGTATCAAGGTCTTTTTTATACTTGTATAAATAAACTTCAAAACCCTTTGCATCTAAAATCTCAGCAAATCGTTTGCCCGTACTGCCAAGACCAAAGATCAAAATTGGGTTTTTGTTTTTCATTGAACCTTTAATCATCCACCCCGCTACCGGCGACATTGTGGCGAAGTTTCCACCCCTGGCCGACCTTTTTCCAAATATGAGGTGAACGCCACATATCGACTATTTCCCAAAAATGCTCTTCAGTTATGTCTAAATATTCCAAAAATTCCTTGAAATATTTTTGGGGGAATTGTCCATCGTATCTTTTGACTAATGCAACTCCTTCGTCTCTTGTTATATGTCCATCACGTATTTCGTGAGCAGCGTCAGATGTTGCCCTGCCAATTCCAAACTTGATATATGCCAGAAAAAAGTGAAAACCATCAGTTTTATCATCCAAACTTGCATATTTTGAATAAGTTCCTTCGCTGCGGCCTTCCTCATTTGCCACGAAACCTGTATGTTTTTGAGCATAATAAAAGTTTTCCTGGGGAACCCATTTTTTGTAGTAGGAGAACCAGTGTAATCGGATGTTAAATTTTGCCAAATCGCCAAGATCAGGTTGTCGGTAAAACTCAAAGGTTTTATCATCTATATCTGCCTTATCAAATACCCCAATTTCAATACCTGTTCTTATTAGTTTATCAACCGTTACTCCCTTAAAATGTATTTTCTCCCAATCCTCAAGCGTTTCATAAGGTTTATCGGCATCTTTAGTTGATCCGCCGTACTCAACCTCACCGTTTTCGCCATAAAACACCAGAGGAATTTTAAATTTTAAGGCTATATGTAGGGCGTATGCCTTTTGACCGTAGGTAAAAGGCTGCCAAGCATCACCGATTGTTTCAAAAGCGACTCTTGCTAGTTTGCGGTGGAGTTTGCCGTTGGGGTAAAAAGATAATACGTCAAAACCGGAGGCCACAAAATTGGTGAAATTCTTCCATCCAATATCTGTGTACTTAAATGGTGCCCAAGCTACACATAGCGGATGCATACCATATACATATTTAAGTTGATGGGCAACGTAACCACTATCCTTTCCACCGGAGACAGGCACAATCACATCCCAACTTCCATCGCGCGAGCGATATTTACTGAGGAGCTTTTTGAGTTTTTTCTCGCGAGATTCCCAATCTATTACGTTATATTTTCTATAGGCGTACTCACATGCACTGCAAATACCTTCTTTACTAATCGTAATTCTGGGACGTTGATTTGAAACGACGCATTTTTTGCAGAAGATGACCTTTTTGGGCGCATAAGCCATCTGTACGTCCATTTTTGGAGTTAACTTACCCATGAGCTTGAACTATTTTTATGAAATTATTAATAATTGCCAGACCAACAGAACCACTTTTTTCCGGATGGAACTGACACCCCCAAATATTGCCGCGTGCAATAACGCTTGCAAACTCACAGTTCCCATATTTGGTGAATGCGAAGACGTCAGAACTACTTTTAGGTTTCATTATATAAGAATGGATAAAATAAACATTAGATTTTGGCTTTATCCTTTCAAGAATTGTACCTTTCCAAACTTTCTTGCGCAAAATTAGCTCATTCCAACCAATATGAGGAATTTTTTCGCCTAATGCTTTTGGAAATTTTACGACTTGGCCAGGTATTAGACTTAGCCCCTTGAAGTGTCCAAATTCAAAGCCTTCGGACATTAAAATTTGTGCGCCCAAACAAATGCCCAAAACTGGTTTACCCAACTTAGCCATTTCAGTAACTGGTTTAGATAGGTTACGCATCGCTAGACCTTTCATTCCAGCAGCAAAAGCTCCATCACCAGGCAAAACTAAGGCATCGCTATCAGAAATCTCTTTGATCTCTTCAGTAATTCCAGCATGAGTCCCTAAGTAAAGAAAAGCGCGAATCAGGCTGCGCAAATTTCCGACACCATAATCGACAATTGCAATTTTGGGTTTTATCTTCATGATAATCTCACATTAAGCCTCGCGTGAGACAAGAATACTTTTACTTCCTCTATCATATATTGTTTGTAATGAAAAATTGATGACGCAGAAATAGCATCAGCGCTTCCCTCCACAATTGCTCTCCTAATTGAATCAAGGCTTCCAGCACCTCCATGGACAATTACAGGAACTGGCGAAAAAGCAGTAATGCTTTTTGCCAATTCTAGATCAAATCCTTTTCTTGTACCTTCTCTATCAATTGATGCAACCATCACTTCACCAACGCCCATTTTAATTGCTTCTTTAACCCAGGAAACAACTTCTTTTCCAGTCTTTTCTCTACCGCCGTCTGTATATGGCTCATATTGACCGTTTGCTTGTTTTTTTGCGTCAACCGAAAGAACAATACATTGGGCACCAAATGTTTCAACAGCCTGCCTCAAGAATTGCGGATGATTGATGGCATAAGTGTTAATAGCCACCTTATCGGCACCTGCCCTTAGTGCGTTATTGATATCTCCAATTGACCTGATTCCTCCACCAACAGTAATAGGGATGAAAATTCCTTCTGTTACCTTTTGTAATTGTTCAAGATCTAAATTTCTATTATAAAGGCTGGCTACAATGTCCATGTACACGAGTTCGTCAGCACCCTCTTTATAATATCTTCTAGCCAACTCGCGTGGATTACCAACTACTTTTAGCGCCTCCGCCATGACAGGCTTCACTACATTAGAACCCTTAATATCGAGCCTGACTATTACACGAATATTTTTTGCAGAGTTACTTAACTTTTTTCTAAACATTGATAATCAATTATAGCCCAGCCGAAATAACGGTACAGATATATTTAATCTACAAAACACCTAGGAATTCTATCTCAAAAATTTTGGAAATAATATATAGAACACAACGACGATTAGGACATCAGAATTTGCATTTTATAACCCAATAAATTATTGTGCAAAAAATCTTCCCCCAAAATATTCAAAATCTTATCTGTGTAATTTGAAGTACCGAAATAAGGGTCTTTATAGCTTAAATAACAGTTTAGAACCGCAATCTCAGAAATGACGGTTTCTAAATGATTGATAACCAACCCAGTTTTTTGAGCAGCTAATTTGATAGTTTTTGGATTATAAAGGTTTACATGTTCAATTCCATCAAACATACGACATTTTTCTCTGAGTATTTTTGCGGCTAGCGCATCAGAATTGGGAATTTGTAAAAAGATGATTCCGTTTGGAGTAAGATGTTTTTTAAAAATTTTTAACTGATCTTTTCCATTGGGCAAATGTTCGAATACATCCCATAAGGTTATTGCATCAAATTTAATATCTAAATTTAAATCTTCAAGTTTTTTAGTATAAAGCATATGGCCTTTTTTTCTGCACATTTCTGCTTCAACTTTTCCTAATTCGATTCCATATGTTTGCCACCCATCTCTTTTGGCAATATCTAAGAAAAAACCGCTCGAGCATCCTATATCTAGAATTTTGCCTCTCTTCACCGAATGCGAAATAATATTTAAACCTCTAGTATAAATTTCATCGAAAAATTTAGCCTCGTTTTTTAAGACTACTGCATGTCCTACATCAAGATTTTGATAATATTTCTCTAAAGCGTCATCTTTGAATACTGGATTTAAAAAGATCATCGTGCATTTGTTGCATTTCACATAAGTACCACCAGATTTATCGAAAATGGGTGTGGATTTACTGTTCTCACAGACGGGACAATTTCTTTTTTTTGTTAAGTAACTAAAAAATTTACCAGTTTTTTTGTCAATAAATTTTTTATGATAAGCATTAACTTTCTCGTATGTAAATTTTCTACTTAAATGCAACTTTTGTGCATTTTTTGATTCATATTTCATTTTTCCCTGTCTTTGCACTTTCCCTATAGAGGTCATGTTAACTAATCAAGATAGGAAGATACATGATACATGATTTCAGTTATCTATTCAGTTTTGAACTATGGTTAAACTTTTAAGATTTTAGGTGAGGGGAGTGGAACGATAAATTTTCCTTTAAAACCCCGCTGTTTTAGTTTATCAGAAAGTTCATTTGCAATATGCCATGAAAATAAAAACGCATAATCCGGCTGGTCGTGAAACAACCGCTTTTCATCAACGACAGGTATAAGAGTCCCAGGCATATACTTTCCTATTTTGTGTGAACCTTTCACCTCACAAATGCAATCAATCATTCCATCGTCGATCCCGCAATAACTTACAAGAGTACTGCCTCTTGAAGGTGCCCCAATGCCATATATAGTTTTACCTTTGGATTTTAGCTTATATATCAAATCCAAAATCTGAAGCTTAGAAAGGATAACCTTTTTCCTAAAATTCAAAAGCCCTTTTTTCGAATCAACAATACCCTTTTCCATCCTGAGCATTATGGAAACGGTTGGTAGAACTTTCCTGTCGTCCTTTCTTACTGCATATACTCTGATCGATCCCCCATGCGATGGGATTTTTTTAGCGTGGAATATCTCAAGTCCGTACATTTCAAGCAGATACTTCAAACTATGAAGCGAGTAATAACGCATATGTTCATGATAAATGGTGTCGTATTGCAGAGTTTTGATAAGAGAGTAGAGATAATGAGATTCAGAAACAAAAACCCCATTGGGCGCCAAAAGTCTCTTAATATTTTTCATCACCTTCGGAAGATTTTCCATATGCGCAAAAACGTTTGTCGCGGTGATGATCTTAGCGCGTCCGCGGGTCTTAATTATTTTTTCGACCACTCGAGCGTTAAAAAAATCAATTATCGTCTCAATACCTTTTCCTTGGGCTATTTTGCCGATCTTTTCTGGTGTTACACCCAGTACGCGACATCTATCTTTAAAATTAGAAAGCAAATTACCATCATTCGATCCAATATCAACGACTAGATCACCCGACCTAATACCAAAAAGTTTTTGACACTCCCGCGCAAGTTCCCCAAAATTCTCCCTAAGCACCTTCGTAGTACTGCTTGTATAAGGATATTCAGGGGGAAATAAAATTTTGGGATCAACGATTAAACCTAGTTGTACTAAATGGCACCGAGAGCAGTAAAGCCACTGTGCCGGATAACTCGGCTGCTCAATCGGCCTTGATCCGATTTTCGGCATGGTATTTACAGGCGGAAGATATCCTAAGAATAAAATTGTTTCAAGTTTTCCGAAACCGCAAATCTGGCATGATTTAACAACTATACTTGAATTAGTTCCAAACGCAAGATCACTTTTTGCCATATTAGATAATTTCCAGAATAGGCATCAAATGCGCGTTCGCATTATACCACCTGGTAGTATTTCTTATACCTTCAGCAAATTTTACTTTTGGTTTATATCCCAGCCGGACAATTTTAGAAATGTCCGGAAGTCTTCTATTTGTTCCTCCTGCTGCAAGTTTCCCCGGAATTATTCTAATTTTCCTATCGTAAAATTTTGCAACTTCCAAGGCCACGTCTTTAATTTTAACTTCTTCTGGTGCGCCGATATTATAAGTATTTAAACTTTCACCTTTTTTTAAAATTGTCGTAAGACCGTCGATGAAGTCATCGATATATACAAAAGACCTCGTTTCATTTCCATTGCCCTGTATAGGGAAAGGAATAGGGTCTTTTTTAACAGATAGAGACTTTTTTAATCTCAAAATAAACTGTGGAATTACATGTTCCCATCCCATTTGAGGACCATAAACGTTGTGAGGCCTGAAAATTATAGCCCGCCTAAAGTACTTTTTTCCATAATTTAAGACATACATTTCGCTAATAATCTTACCGGCAGCATACGAAAACCTTGGGTTTAAATGGTCGGGAATCACCAGAGGAACATTCTCTGGTGTCGGAACAATCAGCGGTACATGATAAACTTCGGAGCTAGATGCGAAAAAAAGTTCTTCCACCCCATGCCAAAGACAAGCGTCAATTATATTAATAATCCCCCTTGTTGAAACGTCCAAAACCAGTTCCGGAATCGTATAGAAAAATTTTGTCCCGTTTATCGCCGCCAAATGAACTACGCCGTCAACATTTTTACAAGCCTTTTTTACGGCATCATAATTCCTAATGTCGCTCGCGATAAACTCAATATTCGAAAAGATATCTTTAAGACTGTCCAAATTTCCGCGTGAATTGTCGTCAAAAACTTTTACACTGTACCCTTCTGTAACTAACTGCCTGACCAAATTTCTTCCAATAAACCCGGTGCCGCCCGTAACAAGATATGTTTTTTTCATCCGATCGACTTGCAAAAACTAGAAATTTATTTTGATTTGTAATATTCTAGCCGATATGCCAAAAGAGTCTACCAAAAAGTCTTTCCAAAAACAAAAGGTATTGCTATACGGTTCAACAGGTTTAGCAGGTGCAAAAATATTACAACTCTTAAGATACAAATTTAAAATTGTAGCAACCCCTCATTATCAACTGGATTTAAACAGCAAAAAAACTATTTTAAGTCACCTTGAAGACGTATTGCCCAACCAAATAATCTATGCTGCCGGTTTAACAAAAGTTGATGAGGCAGAAGCTAATCCCATTAAGGCTTTTAATCTCAATCATCAAATCCCCATGTTTATTACAAAACATGCCGCTAAGTTAAAAATACCTTTCCACTACCTCTCGACCGACGCAGTTTTCAATGGCGAGAAAACAGAATCTCCTTATAAGGAAACAGATAATCCAAACCCGATTTCTGTTTATGGACGAAGTAAATTAAAAGGGGAAATAGCTGCGCTTTCCGCTTCTGGTTTAAACTCTGTGATAAGAACGGAGCTACTTTACACATCATACTATCCTCATAAAAAGGATTTTGCAAGAGTTGCCTATGAGTCATTGAAAAGACAAGAAAAATTTGCTGGAGTTATTAACCAAGTTATTACACCAACTTTTATCGATGATTTAGTCTATGCAGTAAGCATCATTTTAGAAAAGAAGGCAACAGGTATTTATCATATTGCTTCAACAGATTTCACAACGAATTATGGCTTTCTTTTAAAACTTGCAGGCGTTTTTAACCTGAACAAAAATTTAATAGAAAAGGTTAGCTTCGAAGAATTTTTCGTAGGGAAACGAGCAAAAAGAGCGAGGAATTGTTGGCTGGATACTCAAAAGTTCAGAAAAAAATTCAAAAATCATGGGCTCAGGGAAATAGACGCAAGCTTAGAAGATTTTAAAAAACAGCTTTTCAAAGTAGAATCACTGCCTATAGATCTTTAGTCTTTGTAATATACCCCATAGGTACCAATGCATATATTTAGGCAGCCATTTCATCATTTTAAATTTTGATCGGCCGTATGCTCTCTCTCTCCAGGTAGTAGAAACGTCACAAATTTTGGCTCCCATTGAATTTGCCTTAAGTAAAATTTCCATCGAAAATTCCCATCCACCGTCAGATTCTATTTTAATTTTCGAAAAAAGGGCTTTCTTATACATTTTAAAACCATTGGTTAAATCAGTCGTCCGTAATCCTAAAAGTATCCCCGCAGACAAACCGGCAGTTTTTGACAATGCTGTTTTAACAAACCCGCCGCCAATTTTGTGACCACCTTTTGAATATCGGGTCGCACAAACAATATCAAAACCTTCTTGTATTTTTGAATACATCCTGTTTATCGTGTTCGGGTCATCCGCTAGATCTGCAGGCATGACTACGCAAATTCCAAAATGCGACGTTTTAAAACCAGTCCTAACTGCACTTATTATCCCCCGTTTGAATTTATTTCTGACAAGCTTAACATTTGGAAATTTTCTGTTAAGTGATTTTGCCGGTGCGATTGTCGAGTCTTTTTCATAGTCGTAAACAATTAAAACTTCGTGTTTTACGTCAACCGTTTTTTCGATTTGCTCAATCTGTTCCTTGATATTTTCACCTTCGTTATAAACGGGTAAAATGATGGAAATCCCTTCACCTATATTTTCATATCCTTGTTTTATCATTCTACTTTTAATACATCAAAATAGGGGCCGGCGCGATCTACAACAAAAAGGGGAAAAACATACGGTGCGTCAAATAAAAGCTCTGGAATCTTCGTATCGTAAATTCTGTCACCGGTTGGAGAGAAATGAGCTATCAGTTTCAGCTTGGTACCGTAATAATGCGTATAAAGTCTATCATAAGAACCAAGATATGAATCGACAACGTATGCTACAGGATAGACCAAGAGAGCTTTATTTAGATTTTCAGTTTTAGATTTATCTCCAAATTGATCAACATATATAACATTTCTTACGTTTAAAGGATACCGATTATCAAGGAGTTTTGACGTCCTAGAATAATATCCAGGCTTGAATTTCCTAACTGGTTCAGAAGCGGTTGCAGTCGGTACATACCCAAAATTTCTGATTTGAGTCGAGGCAATAGGTGTTTGGGGAGCGATGTTGTTATCTAGCCATTTTCTAACCTGATTAAATGTCGGCTCTCTTAAGATTAATAAGTTCCAGTATACAACGTTGAAAGAACTGATCATCACTATCGTTAAGCCAAATAAGAATGCACTGATTTTTTTGAATTTGCCTTTTTCAAACAAATCAACCACCATTCTTCCCGCAAAAATAGGCATAGAAGCTATACTAATCAAAAAGTACCTCAAAAACGGCGGGAAAATAACTGAGATAATCAGTAAATTTAAAGTAGTGAAAATTATAAAAGCCCAGACGAGTCTATTTTTAGGATAACTTAAAAAATAAATAATAGAAAATAGAAAAACTATTCCATCCGACAAAATTAGATCATGGATAACTTTATAGAATGAACTATTCGAGATATAATAATTAAAAATTCCCTGTAAACTATGAAAGTTGCTTGGTATTTTTATAAGACCAACATGATTTTGATCGGTAAGGACAGTAATAAATTTGGAGCCTAAACTAAAAAAATTAAAAACGATTGCTAAAATTAAAAAAGAAAATATACCAACAAGGTTTATTTTTGAAATAACTCTTCCACTATCTCCAAAAAATCTTACCAATATAATTAAAGCAACCACGATTCCAGCTATCTGGTGTAATCCAAATGCTACGGCAGCAAACATGAAAGCAAGTAGCGTATTTTTATTCTCATTGTCTTTCAGGCTTTTTATGGCGAAAAATACAGAGATCAGTGCAAAAAATATTGCTCCAGACCAAGGTCTTGCTTGATGTGAAATGTGCACTAAATTAAATGAAGCTGCAAAGAAAAAACTTGCCCATAGAGCTACTTTTTTGTTATTAAACAATATCTGTGCCAATTTATAGGTAACAAGAATGCTCAAAGTGCCGAACAAAACTGAAATTATCCTTGGGATAAATAAAAGGTAACCCTCTTGGGTTACAAGCAGAATTTCCAGATCTTTAACTGAATTTACAACGCCAGAAAATTTAAGTGTTAGAAAAGATAATAATATAAATGGAATCTGAATATAGGCCCCAAGCGGTCCATAATTGCCGATAGTGAGGGGAGTTTTGTTGGCGAGCATATTTAGAGCGCTCAAATGATATATTGCCTCATCATTCGACACGAAAAGTTGGGGGAATCCGATCATCAAGTTATTAACTCTTAGCAAAAACCCTATAATAACAATATATAGCAGAATATATTTACTAGGAATATTTTTTAATAAATTCATCAAATTTGGATAATACATACTTTAGTCTTGCGGCATCATTTCCAGGGTAAACTCCAATCCAAAATCCATTATTCATAATTTGATCACTATTTTTAAGATCGCCGACTACCCTATGTTTTATTTTTTGATAGGCAGGGTGGCGAAGTAAATTGCCTGCATAAAGACCTCTGGTTTCGATTTTTTGATTCTGGAGAAAGTTGACAATATCAAGTCGCGAAAATGGGCAATTTTTATTTAGTACTATCATAAAGCCGAACCAACACGGCTGTGATTGACTTTCCCAAGAAGGCAGAATGAAAAACTTATCATATTTTTTCAAATGTTTATACAAAAACTCAAAGTTTTTCCTTCGAACTTTTATAAATTTAGGAAGCTTTTCCAGTTGTGCCAATCCTATCGCTGCCTGAATGTCAGTCGTCTTAAGGTTGTAGCCAATATGGGAATATATATACTTATGATCATAGCCATAAGGTAGCCTTCCTAGTTTAAATGAGAATCTTCTGCCACAGCGATTATCTTGCCCTGTCCTGCACCAACAATCCCGACCCCATTCACAAAAAGAGTTAACGATAACATACAGGTCCGGGTTATTGGTTACAACCGCTCCTCCCTCACCCATTGTTATCTGATGAGCCGGATAAAAAGAGAACGTTGCCAAATCGCCAAAGTTTGAGACATATTTACCATCGTATTTTGACCCTAATGCATCA
>Ga0209542_10002613_pt1 | contig 39942 bp, 35 predicted proteins | sample RifCSPhighO2_01_FD_184028 | JGI IMG/M metagenome (GOLD analysis project Ga0209542, IMG submission 184028) | Soil microbial communities from Rifle, Colorado - Rifle CSP2_plank highO2_0.1 (SPAdes) (version 2) | ecosystem: Environmental > Terrestrial > Deep subsurface > Rock core/Sediment ... | reverse complement strand
AAGTCCATCCATTGTATCATCTATTTATAATACAGTTATGCAACCAATCGCTGACATTTTAACTAGTACAAATGAAATTTCACCTATAGTATCTGCTGGAACAGTCGAAGAAACTATTAGTTCGATGACTCCTAAACCTACAACAGAAGAACAAATAACAGAAGAACATGTTGTTAGCGAGGAACAAGGATCATGGTATAATTGGTTAATTGAAGGCAAAGAATCGTTTCTAGGAACTATATTTGGAAAGAGCGAAAACGAAATGGAGGAAACCCGAAAACAAAGCGAGAAAGATTATTTACCTAAAATGATGAATGAAATACAAGAAGTTGATAAAGATTTAATTTCACCTGACAGTTGCATAAATGATTCTTATTTCAAACATCAATATGAAATTGGTGGCTCTGTATATAACGACCGTAATGAAACAACTGAAATTATAGGATATAGTACTGGAGATTACGCAATATATATATAAATAGAATCCAATAATAAATTTTTATTATTGGATATAAATTATTGTATAATAATATAAATGAAATCCACATATGATAATATTGTATATTTTGCATTTTTGATTGCTATAACTTTAGGGATAATATTTTATACGATTCCATCTTTATATAATATATACATTAATAAAATAGATGAATCAAAAGAAAATAAAAATATAGAAAAATTTGACAACTATGGCTATAGTTTAAACAAACAATATAGCTATAAACAAGAAGTTAAGCAAACTAATCGTCGTCTAAAAGAACTTGAAGAATTAATAAAATCAAATGTTAAAGGCTATGATGATCCAGCATATTCAGATTATTCGAATCCAAATGAAATAAACAAACGAATTTTGAAACGAGAACATCCACCTATTGATGATCTCAATATTCCCCAAGGTATTATGAGTGATTAATTATTATGCAAGTAATAATTATAAATATGAGTATAAAAGTTGTTCCTCATACAGTGGAACGCATAGTTGTATTAGGTGATATACATGGAGATATAATAGCTGCTATTCGATTGTTGCAATTATCTAAAGTTATACCAAAAGATACAATATATGAACAAATAATCGACAATAAAATAGATTTATCTAAATACACACATCATCTCCCATGGATAGGAAAGAAAACGCATGTTGTGCAGATTGGTGATCAACTCGATAATTGTAGACCATTAAATAACAAGGAAGATTGCAATAAAATGCCTACAAAATTAGGCGATGATATACAAGTTTTATATTTGTTTTATCGGCTTCACCAATCTGCTGTTAAATATGGAGGAGCGGTATATTCGTTACTTGGAAATCATGAATTATTAAATTTAGATGGTGATTTTCGATATGTTTCGTTTCCTGTTAATTCAGACGACAATATAATTGATTTAATAATAAAAAGAAAGCGATCTTTTAATACTGGCGAAGCTAGATTTTTGCTATCGAACATGTATTCGATTGTAATAATTGGAAGTAATTTGTTTGTTCACGCTGGTATAGTTCCAGGAGATTTAGATAATATACAGCATTTAAAAGAATTAAATAATAAAATGACAAAATGGTTATTAACGGGAAAGAATAAAAAATATCAACTTGATGCAAATATAAAAGCATTATTTGAATCAATATTTTGGAATCGATTATATGGTGCTATACCAAAAGATTTATATGGAGATGAAGAGAAAAGTTGTCATTATCTAGAAGAAGTTTTAGATTTTCTTAAAGTAAAGCGTATGATAATTGGACATACTCCGCAAATGATATTAGGGCATGGTATAAATTCAACATGTAATGAAAAGTTGTGGAAAGTTGATATTGGAGTTTCTAGGGCATTTGATAAGTTTGATAAATATAATTTATATAAATCAGACGTCAGATATATACAAGTATTAGAAATTATAAAAGATAAGATTCTACGTGTTCTTAAATAATGTAATATTATTGATAGCAATAATATATATAGATATTGGTTGTTTATAACTTATTTAATTTGTTAAGCAATACGTCTTTGCTTTCGTTTTCTATTAACTTAACTGCTTGCTTTGATGCTTTAATAGAATCATTCTCTGCGGTCTTCTGCTTATAATATGACGCTAATTTATATACTTTCACTCCACCTTTAATTCCTGTTTTCTTTGCTATTGCATCTACGACTTTTCTAAATTCTAAGAATGCAGGAGGTGGATTTTTTCCGCCAAATTGTTCTAAATTATATTCACTGGTTTCGCTAAAAGCATATCCTCCCATTAAAGCACCTTCTGTTAATATTGTTTCAAGTTCTTCGTTTACTCCTCCTCCAGATAACTGAGATCCACTGTTTAAAATAGACATTATTTGAGCGTTTATATCACCAACTCCTCCGCCCATCATTGATGTTGCATTTTCACCTTTTAGAATATTCATGATTTTCATATTTAGATCATTGCTATCTGAACCTCCTGTTTGTGGTTGATTAAATAAATTTGAGAAAAAACTAAACATTATATATATATTTTAATATATATATTATTTTCTCAAATTTTAAATAAAAATAAAAATTGATAATTATACTATATATTATTATATTACTATATATGATTATGATATCATGGGCGTGCCAGGTTTTTTTGCATGGTTGTTACGCAAAAATAAAGAATTAATGAAAAAATCTATCACTAAAAAAATCAATATTCTATATTTTGATGCAAACTCGTTATTTCATCCACAAAGTTTTATTGTATTAGATTATATACAAAAATCAATTGCCCTAAAAAAATTAGAACACAAAATGCATAAACGTATTATAAACTATATAAAATATGTAATATCGATTGTTAAGCCGAATGAAGTATATATATGTGTTGATGGTGTCGCTCCTCTTGCTAAAATCGTAAACCAAAGACGCAGAAGATTTAAAGCCGTTATCGAGAAACAACAAAAACAACAAATTAAAAATAAACATCATATTATTACATATAACGAATGGAGTAACAGTGCGATATCACCAGGAACGTCATATATGATTGAACTTGATAGAATGATTAGAAAGTTTGTTAAAAAATCTACTATATCATGTAAATATTCGTCTTATAATGAGATAGGAGAAGGAGAACATAAAATTATAAATGATATTCGTAATCAGCCTGATGATATGACATATGCAATTTACGGAATGGATGCGGATTTAATTTTTTTATCTCTAGTTTGTAACAAAGAAATATATTTAATTCGTGAAGATGTAAATAATATTAAAACAGAATTAATAAATTTAACCGATATAAATCAACCGTTATTTTATGTTGATATTACTGAAGTTCGCAATGAAATTAAACGTAATATGCCAGTTCAAAAAATAAAATTTAATAGAGTTATGGATTTTGTTGCGTTATGTTTTTTAATGGGAAATGATTTTGTTCCGTCTTTACCAACAACGGGTATTAAGATTCGTGGTTTAGATACGTTATTAACGGCATATACTTATGTTATTAACAATACAATATATAAAAAACAACTAGTAATTAACGGCAAACTTAACTTGTATTTACTTAGAGATATTTTAAAGTTTCTTACTGTCAACGAAGATGAATTGTTATATTATTTTATATCTTATAAACCCAGACAAAATTGCCCATATACAAACAATTATGAGCGTGATGTTTGGAATTATGAAAATATGAGGAATATGTATGTTAATGATGTTATACGTATAAAACAAGGAACACCAGAAGAATGGAAATATCGATATTATTCGTATTATAGTAAAACTCATGGAAATCAACGTAAATTTATGGATATGATATGCAATAAATATATGGAGGGATTATTATGGGTATTATCATATTATCAAGGAGTTTGTGGATGGAGATGGGCATATCAATTTGGTTGTCCTCCTTTTGCATCTGATTTATATGAATATTTAACAAACGAAAAAATATTATATTATAATAATTTGCAGTTAAATATTGAAACACCAGTTTCTGTGGACACACAACTTTCTGCAATTATGCCCCCAGCATCGAGATATCTTTTGACTAAAGTCGTAGATTTTACTACTGTCAAAGATATGTTTCCTGTCGAATTTGAACTTGATATGATGTATAAAACGATGTATTGGCAATGTGAACCAATATTACCACCTTTAGATATAAAGCGTATAGAGGAATTAGTCAAATAAATAAAATATTAATATATTTTGTTTATTGCAATAAAGCAGAGCGAATGATAGGAGCTGGAAGATCCATTAAGCCAATCGTATTGGGATAATTCCAGTTATACGGACGCGATTCGAATGGTCTAACATTATTATGTATACTATTATACCAATAATTCGGTGTAGTTATCCATTTATTACAAGTATTATCAAAATATGGACCTTCCTCATCCCCAGGTAAACATGTTTTTTTGTTATCACACCATCCGCAATATTTGGTATTTATACAAATATCTTTGTTTAAATTATAGCAATCTTTTTTGCTATATCCTCTAAAGTTCTCTGTGTTAAACGTTATTATAAATAATATAATTAAACTTATTAATATTAACTTATTCATTATATATTTATTATATATTTTTATTATGCTTTTGGATTAAATAAGAGTGTTTATTTTCTATACACTAGGTATAATTATAATATATAATGGAAAAATCTAAAGGTTATCAGTTATATCAAAAAATATATGAAATTGAGCCGCATAAGAAAGATTTGATAGATTTTAGAATAAAATTTATTGAATATTTATTAAGCGAAGGTTATCTAAAACCAATGTTTGATTTAGATAACGTAGAAACAGAAAATTTTACTAAAGTCAAAAACGATCAAAACCCATTAAATAAGAAATATATAAACTTTAGAAAAGCGGTTTCTAGTTTGGGAGGTAGACTAGATTATGTTAAAAGTGGTACAACTGGACATACATTTAAAGGAATTATAAACTCATCTAACGGAGAGATAAACTATGCAATGAAAGTTGTATCTTATACTAAAAAAGAAAAATACGGTGGAATTCATGTTATATCTAGACCAGAAAACGCAGAACTACGTATGATAAAATTATTAAGTTATTTTGTTATAAATCATCAAACCCCTCATCTAGTTTTACCATTTGCAACGTTTAACACAAATATTAAAAATTTTGTAACCTTAATAGAAAGTCAATATGTATTGCCAAATGACAAAAAATATGTAGAGTTTGTTGATAGATACAAACGAGGCGAATTTCATAAACAAGTAAGTATCCTTATTAGCGAATGGGCGAATAATGGAGATTTACTTGATTTTCTCCGTAATAATGCGGAGAATAAAGAACTATTAACAACTCGATTTTTTAAGGTTATATTTTTTCAATTGTTATCTGTTTTAGCAATTATACAAGATAAATATCCAGCTTTTCGACATAACGATCTTAAAGCAAACAATGTTCTTTTACATAAAACAAATATTGTAAAACCAATAAGACAATATTATATAAATAACACGATATATGGAGTACCAAATATTGGTTATGAAATTAAATTATGGGATTTTGATTTTGCATCGATAGATGGATTAATTGAAAATGCTAAAGTTGAAGCAGAATGGACTTCAACTATGTGCAACGTTACTTCAAAGAAAAATTTATATTATGACATGCATTATTTTTTTAATTCTCTAATTAAAAAAGGATTTTTTCCTCAATTAATGAAAGAAGATTTTATTGGACAAGAAATTAAAGATTTTATTAATCGCATTGTACCAAAGAAATATCAAGATGGAAAATATGTTCATCGTAAAGGAAGAATTGCGGTTGATGTTGAATATTTAACGCCAGATCAAGTTTTAAAAACAGATATATTCTTTAAAGAATTTCGTGATATTGGTATGGAAATACAAGAAGCACAACGCAACACTTATCAAGGACGAAACAAGGAGGAACGATTGCAACGACAAGACAAGGGGAACAAAGCGACCTTTATCGAGGAGGAGAGATTGCAACGACGAGATAAGGAGGAACGATTGCGACGACGAGACCAGAATAAAACTAAAACAAAGAAATCACGTGATAGTGCAAAAATTAAAGATAGTTCAGTCAAAGATAACAAATATGTAAAACAAATATTAAGTATTTTATTAAACGATGATATAATTAACAACAAGGAATTATTCAATAGCGAATTATCAAGAATTAAATAATAAGAAATTTATTTATTTGTAAATAAATTTCTACTACAAAATAAGAAAATTCAATTTATTATATAAATTATTAATATAATAATGGATATTGATTTTGATAACATTGATACACGTATTAATATATTATTTAATTTTGCGTATAATAAAAAAGAAGACGAATTTGTATACACATTTAGAAGATCCAACCTAAATAAAATCAATATAATTGATATCAAAATGACAGATGATTATAAATGGAACAAATTATTAAAAGGAATGAAATTTATTAAACAAATAGGTGATAAATATATATATAAACGATACTCAGAATCATCATATCCGACTCACATAGAAGTTGGTTTTCATCAAGAAAATCATAATAGTTTTGATAACCCAATAAATATACATCGTTATTTGGCATATATCTTAAGTGAATTTGCGGCGTTATACAAGTTTAGAATGATTATATTTCCAATTTTAAACTTTGATGTATCATACCACAAAATTAAAGATACACCAATTGGAAAAACTATTACAGAAAGTCAAAATAAAAGAGATATGGTATATTTCAATGTATCTGAACATTTTTTTAAAATAAATACTTTAACTGATCATATTAAACGTAACGAAATTAATAATACAAATCTGGTCAATATATTAGCACAAGTTTTATATATATTGCACAAAATTCAAGAAGAATATCCGACTTTCAGACATAACAATTTAACAACGAATCATATATATGTTTGTTATAAAGAGAACAGCAATACAAAGGAAAGATTTACTAATAACAATAAGATTATGGAGTTAGATATATCGGCGATAGAGTGTAAAATATATGATTTTTATAACGGTAGTATTCGCAATGTTATTGGAAAGCCTAATTTAGATAACAAATTTTACGATATTCACACATTTTTGCAATCTTTATATATATTATTAAAAGATACATCTAAATTAACACCTGAATATAACGATTTTTATAGTTCTATAATTCCTGAACAATATAGAAGTAATAAATTAAATGAAACTGAATATATTAAAAATCATGATATAATGACTCCAAACGAAATATTATTTAAAAATAATTTCTTTGTAAAGCTTATAATAGAATCAAATATGTCAGATTCATCTGAAGAATACAAAATGCCTCGTGAATCATCTGTTATAGAAAGCGATATGTTTTCTAGACATGTTCGAATAGCTAGAGTTGCTAGCGGAACAAGACGTCTTAATAATCCTCGCAGTCATGAATTAGAAGGTGGTGGAAAACATAGACACAAAAAAGCAAAGCAATTAGAAAGCGAAACTATTGGTCGTGTTTCCGAATTATCAGTTACCCCGGCTTCAGTTCATAGAGATACTTCTGTAGATTATATGAAAATGTTAAATAAAGCTCTTAGCGAAAAAAATTTTAAAGTTAATGATGACGACGATGAGGTTGATGATGATGAAGCTGGATTTAAGCGACCAAAAGCCCCAAAAATTGATCTACCAGATGGAGTTGTTCCATCCGATATGTTAGATGCTTTACCGAATCCCGATTCAATCACAAATAAGCTACCATCAGAGGGCGTATTACTTCCGCCAGGAATAACAACAATGCCAGTTCCATTATCGGGTGCATTACCAATGAGTTCAATCACACAAATGACGCCACAACAAATGGGATATCCATATCCTCCTTATATGATGGGTCAACCAAACACGGATGGAACGGTTATATCGTCTAATTTCGAAGGTCCTGCAGTAATCGGTGCACAAAATACATTACCAATTGAAAATATGGCAAATGTTAATACTGCCATGGATATGCTATTAATGAAAGCATCTGAACCAGGAAGTGCTAACCAACAAATGCCACCTTATGGAATGCCAATGGTACACAACTTATATGGACCTCCTGGCTTAAATTATTCGATGTCTCCAATGAATATACAAGGCTTAACTGGAGGTTCAAAAAAAAAAGAAGATTAGTAAATAAACATAATATATCAGGAGGACATAAAGAAATTCCAATGTATGTTGATGTAAAAAATGATCCATCATCTAAAACTCATGAAACAAAAGAAATAAAACGTGTAGAATATGAAGAAAAAACCGCAAAAACCATACCTCAATATAATCCACAAACTAAACCTACTGGTGACACACAAAGAACAACTGTTGAAGTGAATGAAGAACGTTTTAAAGAACATTATCCGAAACAATATCGTGAAATGCAACAAGCCAAAAAAGAACATAAATTAGATCAGCAAACTACAGCACACAAACCGCCGAATTTTGAAGAACCTCCTATTGCTAACATGGCTATATTAAATAATAAAGGTCCACCAACAAATACATATATGGATTTTAGAGTATATAATCCATTTCCCCAAGAACAACCAGCTAAAGAATCCGATTTAAACAAATATCCAATGAAATATTTTATGCCGATTCCTCAATATAGCCCATTCTTTCCGTATTATGCTCCCAATCAAAATGCGGAGTTTCCAGTAATTAAAAACTATTCAATATATGCAGATGGTCCAACAGCAAACCATGAAAAATTAAAACGAATATATCACGATGTTATTCCGTCTAAACAATTATCAAATACATCGACTACTATATCTGAACGTATGGATATGATGGGTTTTGTTAGAACGGCATTAGTGCGTCGCCATGATGGAGAAGACATTGATTTAACAGGCAAACAAAATACAACTTTATTAAGTTATCTTAAATTTTTAGATCTTAATCCATACAATCCCAGCCATTTTTCTAATAGTCCATATGAAGGTTTACCAGATGGTATGCTTATATATCGTTCTTGTTATCCAGTTCGATATGATTCTGGACGCGGCGGAACAACTTGTGCTCACAATTCTATTGGTATGAACGTAAGATTATATAAATTAAATCAAGATGAATACAATGTATATAAAGAAGATGTTGAATTATCGTTGTTAAAATATAATGTTTGGAGAGAACTAATATTTTACGAATATATTAGAGAGAATATAATACGTAAATTTAAATGTCCAAACTTTGTTATGTTATTAGCATACTTTGTAAGCGAACATTCAGGTATAGATTTCGCTAAAGTAAACAATCTACGTAATCCATCTTCTGTATCACAACGTGCAACTGATCGCCCTAAAGTGTTAGCTACAATGGCAGGATTATTAACAGGAAATACAGATTTCGGTGATGTATTATATGATGATTTATTACAAAAACAACAACTTGAGCAAGATGCAGGTATAACAAAACCATTACTTCGATCTGATAAAGCTTTAGTATGTATAACAGAATCACCAACATATAGTTTAGCTGGATGGGCTACTCGTACATATAAAGGATTAGGAACTGTAAAACAGATGACAAATACAGGATATCATTCAGACCAAGTCTGGAAATCAATTTTGTTCCAAATGTTTGTTGGATTGTATGTATTAGAAATTCATCAAATATTCCCAACTCAATTGTCCATCGAAAATAACGTTTATATTAAAGATATTTCATTAAACGAACATATGACTACATATTGGAAATATATAATAAATGGTTTAGAATATTATGTTCCAAACTATGGATATCAAGTATTAATTGACACAAACTATGCAGACATTGCAACTACAGATACGTTTAAAATAGAATCTAATAACAATAACGATAAGAATATACATTCTAGATTAATAGCAAGAATTAAAGAAAACTTTGGTAGCAATATGTTCGGTTCATCATTTATTGCTGAAGGTGGTGCACGTCCAAATACCAATATAATTGAATTAATATCGTCTATTAACAAATCAATTAATACTACATTAAAATCAATATTTATTAATGAATTTTCTGATTATCTACATAATCGCATCGGAACATTTGTTAGAGAATCAGAGAAGTCATCTCTAAGTAAAGAACCAATTACGTCTCCAAATGTTTTACATGTACAGACATTTTATATATATAATAATGGATCGTCTAAATTAAAATTTGTATATTATGTTAAACAAGATGTTAATCAATATATATTTTTAACTACAGACGATTCTGCAACTGGAATACCAAGTAAAATAAAATTAAAACAATTAGAACTAGGTTATATATATGAATATTTCGGAGGAAATGTAAGCCAAGATTTTAAACCAAATAAATCAAATCTAAATGACGAAGATTTGTTAGAAACATATACTCTAAATTATAACGATAGCGGAATAGTTGAAATTTTAAAATCAATAGCTCCAAAAAGTGGTGGATCAACAATAATAACTGGTGGCGATGAAAAAGAACCAGAACCAGAACCAGAACCAGTACCAGAACCAGCACCAGAACCAGCACCAGAACCAGCACCAGAACCAGCACCAGAACCAGCTCCAGAACCATCACCAGAACTAGCACCAGATACACAACCTGAATATGATGGATTAAATTTAATATAATTAATTATTTAATTAATTATTTCATAGTTTTAACTAATTGTATAATGTTAACGACAAGATATCTACACTCGTTAAACGTTGTATAATCTGATAATGATATACGAATTATTTTTGAACGATAATCTTTAGTTATACCTACTGCATCTAATACATGAGATGATTCGCTACTAGTTTGACAAGCAGAACCCATACTAACACATATATTTTGTTTACCCAATTGTTCTACAAATTTTCTATTACATGTTTGTAAATCATTTAATATAACAAAAATGGTATTTGGTAACATATATTTGTCGTCTGATTTAATAACTTGTATATTAATATATGTTTTCATATTTTCGATTATCCAGTTTTTTAATTTAGCGACAAACATATTTTTATCTGTTCGATCTGTATGTGCGATTTCAAGTGCCTTTGTCATTCCAGCTATAAAAGCCACATTTTCTGTTCCTGGACGTACTCCGTCTTCTTGTTTGCCACCTATAAATAAACCAGTTAATTTTTTATTTCCACTGTGTACTATGCATCCAATACCTTTTGGTGCATGAAATTTATGTCCAGAAAATACGAAAGCATCAACATTGAGGTGCAGTATATCTATCTTAAATTTACCAATTGCTTGTGTACCATCACAATGAAAATATATATTATATTTTCTTGCAATTTGTCCAATTGCTTCTATATCTTGAACAGACCCAATTTCGTTATTTGCGAACATTACACTCATGAGAACAACTGGATAACGTGCCGATTTTATCGCCGTTTCTATATGACTTGTTTTTACCCTAGCATATTCTGGATCTGTTTTATCTACGCATGGCATTACATATATAACATTAATTCCTTTTTCTTCTAGTCGTTTATATATATTTATAACACTGGGATGTTCAAAAGTAGTAGTTAATATACTAAAACGTGTATCTTCTTGACTTTTGAGTATACTGTTAATAATAAGATTATTACTCTCAGTTGCACAAGATGTAAATATAACGTTCTCTGGATTACAATTAGTATCTTTAGCAATAATTTCTCGACATTGTTCTATTTTATTAAATGATTGTTTACCTAATTGATGCAATATATTTGATGGATTTCCGCAACTGATCCATTCATTTATTTCATCTTTTACACTATTGTCATAAACTAATGTTGTAGCATTGTTGTCAAAATAATATATATCTTTACAGTCATTTTTAATAGACATTATATTAATATTTATTTAGATAATATCTTTTAACACCATAACATCAAATATAAATATTTTGAATATTCTTAGTTATAATTTATTATTTTTATTATATAAATCAATAATATAATGAGTTATTCACCATATGCTGACTTTACCAGTTCTCCTCCTTTTTTCCACGGGGGTATTAATACAAAAAATATATACGATGAAGGACAAGGAGTTGCACCTCCCGACAAACATAATTTAACAATAAATGATTTATATAGAACTCCTTTTTTACTTACATCTTCCCATAATACAAATTTTCGAGATATGGCTCAAACTGCACTTAAAGGCGTGCAAGCTAATAGCGATTTATCTAGAATGTATTTTTCCGATAAAAATATGCGTAGATTACAACATATGATTAAAAAAGAAATCTACAATAGAACAAATGGAAATTTTCGTTTAGATGTTGATCAAGATGAACAAAAACTATTTATAGTTATGAGAGCCGTTTATTTGGAACATGCGAGATTCTTACCAGGAATAGAACAAGAGCAAATAATGAAATTAAACAATAAAGTTGTTTGGGAAGTTGTCCCAGGAATGATAACTGAACTACGCCAATATTATGGATATCTTAAAGATATAAATCAACCACGTGATATATTACCAAATCCAATAAATGTTAATGGAGCAGGAAGAAATCAACTACCATCTATAACAACTACTTGGTCGTAATAATTATTTTATTATTAATTTATCTTTTGATGAATTAATATTATTCTAACAATTGATTTACAGGAAAAGGCCAGTTATTGGTTTTTCTCCGATGCGTGGTTTGGCATAGATATATACGATACCACGAGTACGCTTAGCGGTTTCGAATGAATCATATAATCTGCCACCGCCGACGGCACCAACTGCAACAAACGGATCTGGTGTTACAAACGTGTCGCTTCCTGGAGGATCGCGAATACGCATTCCAGCACGGCGAGGATTGTATTTAACAAAAGGAGAATCCTTGTTTCCCTTTAAGCAAACAAACGCAGATGTTCCAATGATTATATCATTAAGATCCTCTTGGATTTCTGATGCAACGAATGAACGAAGTTCATAATTATCATTGCCAACAGTTAAAAATGCTGGTGCTTCGACTGGGTTAGTATTAAGACGTTGGAATCCACCCATTGTAGCAGGAAGAGAGTCGAAAGCAAATGGTTGTTTTCTTTGTTCGTGAGTTACGTGGACTGTAGTATGTTTACGGTTAACGTGGAATACAAGAATATCGCGAGTAGATATTACTTGTTGTTTCTTTGGTACGAGTGTTTTGTTTTCTACATACCATTGTTGTTGGTCAAGAGATTTCTTAAAATCTACAGGAATGATCGCATCAGAATTAGTTGGAGCTGGACGTACAGTAATTATTGGTAAATATGTAACATTGGAAACACCAGCAGTTCCAATGCTAGCACCAACTGCTAAAGTATATAATGGTGTAGTTTGAACCATGGTTGGTCGCATTGAAAACGCAGACATAAGACGTCTCATTACTGTACCTTCATCACGAATAAAAGCAAGATCTGGAGAATCATAAATATTATTCTTGCATTCGTCAAGAGCAGTCATAAATTCAGAGAATTGAGGTCCGAAATATTTTCCTTGACGAAGATTATATACACAGTCCCATAAACGAGTTTGGAGAATAGCACGATTGCGGAGATCCATAAGAGGACTCTTGGTCGAGCAAGACGCATCATTTGGGTCCCAAATGATATCCCACAGTAATTCAAAGTCTGGTTTTGGGATAATTGGATTACCCTCGTGTTTGCTCTTGATAATGTTTGATATATTAGCCATCAACATATGTTCATCGAACAAAGCAATCTTCGGAATAAACATCGCAATTAGAAGGGGATGGATGTGTTGGAATCTATTGTGAAGTTTATCATCATATTCACCTATAAGAGCCGTTATGTCGCTATCTTCATATGTTAAACTTTGAATAATAACATTGTTGTGTAATTCTTTGCTAGCGGCATGAAGGCGTAATATATCTTGTAATATGTTGGCTTCACCCTCTTTAACTAAAAGCTTCTCAGAACCCGAGGCTCCTGGTCCATGTCCAAGCAAACGGCTCATTGCAGTGCTAGGAAGCGAAAATTTGTCTTTAAGAGGTGATTCCTCGCTCATTGATAAACGAATAAACATTTGGAATTCATCATCCGTTAGCTTGTATTTAGCTTGGTGTTTCTTAGCTTTTTCCATAATTTTACCAAGCGGTAGATTTAATTTAGAATATCTCTCTAAAATAAGTTGTTTAAATTTTCGGGCCTTCTTCCTAATTAAATCTGATCGTTCTTTGTATGCAGCAAAAATTGCGTTTACTACACGATCATCACCGTATTTTTGGCGAAGTTTTGAAATAACAGCATAATCTGTTATATCATGACGCATAAATTCGCCAATTGCTTTTTCTGCACGTTTATCAGTTGGTGTAGCACCACGACCTCTGGCACTCTTACGAGGAGAAAACGGACTAGACATTCTGTATATAAATTACAAAATATTTTATTTTTCAATAACTACACAATAATTATATCATAAATTATCCTATATATATGTTATTTTTCATTAACTAAATAATTGTATAATTATTTAGTCACTCGGTGATTCAGAATTATTTAGAGACATACTTAACGATTTTTTTTGTTTGTTAGTTATACTGGAACGCGTGTTTTCAATTTTATCTAACTTTATAATTGCCTCTATATGAGTGCTCTTAACTGTTGTTAGTTTATTGTCGTCTAAAATATTTTTAACACATTTATCTATATCTCCTTCTTTAAAATACTTTGACATTATATTGCTCATATAAATAAAATCAATTGTTTCAAATGTTGGAAGTAATTCTTTAGCCACATTAAAATTACTATGTTTATTACTGCTTTTTATAGACGTTTTGCTAAAATCAATCATTTTACCATATTCGTTGGCTAGCTTTGAAATATTTTCATTTGTCATTTTTCCTTTTGATAAATAATATGATGGATAAACACATGCAAAAAAACCGTATACATCACGCAATGAATAATTTTGTTCACCATGTATATTATTTTCAATAATATCACCAATTGATAAAGATTCAGATATATCTTTTATTAATTGATTTTTATCATGTCCTTTGGAAAAATTAGATTTGTTTATTTTCTTAATATATTGTTGATGCATCTGTAAAGGAAGTTTTACTGTTTCATATTCAAAAGTTTCTAGTGTATCGCTAATCGATTCATAATTATGTAACAATTTAATTGCAGATGAACGTAGATATTTATCTTTATCTTTTACTTTATAAAATTCTATTACATTGCATATATCCTCTATGTTAATGACCTGAATATGCGATATTGAATTTATTAATGATAACATCCGAGTTATATCAGATTGACTATATTCTAAAATTTTGTTTATAACATCTTCATTTTTAACTTTTATTTTTATCTTACGTAATTCTTTTATTAAAATTTTTCTCATTTCGGCATATCTCGGATAATAAAACATAATTGTATCAGCTTTTTTGCTTATTTCGTTTAATAGTTTATTATGTTGTTTGTTTGATATAATAATAATTGGAAATTTCTTTAATATATCATTTTTCTTTTGTAGATCAGATATAATCAACTTTTCAGTCGACGAATTTATTGATTCAATTTTATCAATAATTAAAATACATTTCTTTGATATGTTATTAAGTATCATACTTATGCTCTGGCTATTTATTTTATTAATTAATTCTCTAGCATTATTCAGTTCTTTTAAATTATAAGACGTAATATATTTAATATCAAAACCTTTATTATTTAGTATAACATCTAATGTAAAACTTTTTCCTACTCCATGATTTCCCATAACAATTAAGCATGATTTATTTTTAGTTGTGTTAAAATCATCTAGCCATTTTATTATGGAATTTACAGCAGTTATATTACATGTTAAATCTTCTATTTTATATTCTGACATATATCATATATTCAACATTAATCTATATATCATATAGATTAAACAAAAATCAATTTTTTAATTTATATTTATTAATTCGGAAAAATAGATTCATCATCGTTGCTATCAGATATCTCGTTTATATAATCTTTATATTGTTCATCATCTGATATATCGCTTTGTTCATTTGTATTTAATAATTTCGTAAAAAAATCCATATTTAAATTATGTGTAGTATGAATTAAATGAACTTTATCACACGACGGATTAATACATATATTATTTAAATTATTAATACATACAACACAATTTTTATTTATTGCTCCGTTTTTGCAGTTATATCCACCCACACATTTATTATTTTCACAGTTTGAACATACTTTTGTTAGTTGTATTATATTTTCTAACAACTTGTTATCTTCATGTATATTAATATTATCTACATTTTTATTTGTAATAATATCATATGCTCGTTTTCTATCTTTGTCGATTATTTGATCTTCAATACTATGTGCAAATTTGCAATTATGTTTATATTTACAACTACCATGAGATATAATATTTTTACATAACATAGTTTTATTTTGTACGGTCGCTGTTATTTGGATATAATTATTTGAAATGTTTTTATTTATTATTTTAATTAGTTCGTCATTTATTTTATTTAAATTCTTTTGCTCTATTGGTTGTTCTACTTTTATCGTTGAAATATTGTTCTTTTTCTCTTTTTTTATAACTTCATCATTTTCATCAAGTAATAAACTAAATGGATTACTCATTAATATATAATATATAATGTTATTATATACTATTTTATAAGTTATGAATAACGATTATAATTTATTATTTGGTGGAGATAGGGATTATAAAAAATATATTAAAAATATAAAATTTATGAATGGCGACGTAAAGTTTAATAAAGATAATACAGTTATTATTTCTAATAAAGATGGACGATCAGTAAAAGCCGAATACAAATTAATTGGTATATATGATATGGTTAGTTCAGTATTTTATTGGGGATATTGTTTAAATGTTAATCGCACAAAAACCAATTTCTTAAAAAAAATAATAGATTATCCAAATGAAATTATGAAAAAAAATGAGGTGAGTAATTTAGATGATGCACATTATTATTATACCAAAAATCCTCTGTTTATATTAGATCATAAAAAGTTAGAAGATGTTATCAAGTTAGCATTATATATAACCAATTATGATAAATATACTTTAATAAATATTGATGAACGTCGTATAGAATGTTTAGCTATTGACAATATATTACAAAATAAATAATATGAAAGTTGTATATATAAATGAATGTATTTGTAGATAATAATATACAATATAAATTTGAAAGTTTTTGGCGTAGTTCAAAAAGTAGCAAAGAAGTTGATAATAATAAAATGCAATTGCCATGGCCTAAACCAAATATTGTATGGGGTGAGAGACAATTATTTATAGATAAATTATTAGAAGTAGAACAACATTTAGAGAAACAAAATGCATATCATAAATATAAACCAGATGATATAAAACAATGTCATCTATGTGATAAAATAATGACAAGGGGATATTATGAAATAAATAACGATCGCTGGGAAGATGGTTTAAAACATTACATTAGTGCACATAACACAAAACCAACACAAGAATTTATAGATATAATTTTTAGATTTACTCCAGAATATGTCAAAAATATATCTCGAACAATCGTTAATTTAAATGGTAAAAAGTTTATACGAAGAGATAAAACATTTGTTAAACTTGATATAAATCAAATAAATATATTAGATGCGTTAATGAAGCATGGCAGCTATTCTAAACGTTATGTTGATAAAAATAATAAAACAATTTATCGATATTCTGAACATGTGGGATTATTAGATTTTAACAACAATAAACTAGAAAAAATAATTATATCGGGCAATACAACTCGTGTAGATTTAACAGACGATGAAATTTTTCAACCTAAAAACTTAGAAGGATCTGAAGATTTCGAATATACATTTCATACTCATCCAGCCACTCCATATCCAGGAAGTAGGGCAAAAGACGGTATATTATACGAGTTTCCAAGTATAGGTGATATGTTTCATTTTTATGATCATTATAATCGAGGTATTACACAGGGTTCTATTATAATAACCCCAGAGGGAATGTATAATATACGAAAAAATTTAATCAATGATGAGAAAATATTTATTAACGAAAATAACTTTTATAAACATTTTAACAAAACAATTCGTACACTCGAAGTTGAAGCAATCGACAAATATGGAACAAAAATAAAAAGCGATATATTCTATTCTGATATTGCTCAAAATATGCATTATATTGACGAACTTAACAACATGCTTAAAATATATGATTTACATATTGATTTTTTTTCAAGAATAAAAGATGAGAAAGGACGTTGGGTAATAGACAGTGTACATTTACCAGTTTATTCTACTGAACCAGTGTAAATATAATTAATATTAATTATATTAAATTAACGCTTTAATCGATTTAATAGTTATTATATGAAAAAAAGATTAAATTAGATGCATTTTCTTTGTTTAATATATTAAATGTAGAAATTGATGAAGTTTAAAAAATAAGTTTCCTTTGTCTTGTCGCTATCGCTCCTCCTCAATAAAAATATCTTTACACCCTTGTATCATGGAAAATTTGCTGAAGATATATAACAGTTAATATTGATATAAATAAATCTTATCTAATGATCATTTAATTTTATTATTACATAATGAAATCAAAAATAAAATATAAAACTATTATATATATAATGTTTGGTTTAGATCTTGATGAACAATGTTTAGACGATATAGTAATCGTAATTTTAGTGTTATATATAGCATTCTTAATTTTCAAACCAAAACTTGATACTTTCTTGGCAGTTGCTCCATCTGGAGTATTAAAAGATAAAAGTGAAGGTCCTGTATATGGTGCTAATGGTACGTTGATTATGGATGGTGCAAGTTTAAAAGCAGGAGGATTTGAAGACGGAACGGCAGGATTCGTAAACGGTGAAGTTGCAGATACATATTATTTCCTTGACGATGGAAATGGAGGTAAAACTACACTTCTTAATAATATAACAAGCCCAGCGTGTTGTTCTCCTCAATATCCAACACCATTTAAGACGAACGATCCGTATGTATGCTCGGCGGATACTGAGTTCGTTCCAACTAACTATTTCGGCAATACCGCATTTAGTGGTGCTGGCTGTATATGTGCCACACAATCACAAGTAACATCAATGGCTCGAAGATATGGCAATTCAACCCCCCATTTTTAATAAAATATTATGTCTATAAAAATAAGTAAATTTATTATTTATATAAATAATAAAATGATTATATATGATTATTCTGTTAGAGTAATAGTAATTGTATATTTATCAACTGTTATATTTTCTGATGCAATGATCCAACCGCTATAATTTGTAGTATTATAAAATTTATTGTTCGTTGCATCTTCTAGCCTATTCAAATGTTTCTTGATTATATCCATCATATATTCCGAATCAGATTGATAATAAACGTTGATTTTTTGCCAAACTTTCAATCCGCTTCTTTTGCGTAGATCTTGAATGGCTCGATTAAATAAACGTTCTAAATGAATTTCTTTTACTTCAATCGTAATATCGTTATCAACTATTACTAGAACCCCATCTTCGTAAGTTGATTGTATATCTGTACAATCGGATAAAATAGGATATACATTGAGTTCATTTCGTTCAAATATAATTTCTGTATTATTTACAACAATACCCAGTTTTTGTATTTTGCCAATATAATATTTTCGTAAAATATCTGAGTTAAATTCGGCAAGCTTACTTTTAACTTTCTCATAATATTTCCCTGCCTTTTTCTTTAGTTGGGACTGAGAATCTAATACAAACTTATAGTTATAGTTGTTTCTAAACTCAATATTCAAACAGTTTAATTCGTCATAAATATATTGTTTTACTTCTGTTAAATCTTCTAAATATTTCACATCTGAAGTAGATATAATAACTCGACAAATTGGAATTTTGTTGCTACCAGCAGAACGTTTACTACGCAAACGCCGAACGATCTTACTAATGCTCTGTAAACGATGCATTTTTGTTAAAATATTTGTGTTTTCACCGAACTGTTCTGGTTTTGGGTATACACATAAATGAACGCTTTCTTTTGTTTCATCTGGAATATATGGAACTAATTTACAATACAACTCTTCTGACAAAAACGGAGCAAATGGTGCAATAATTTTAGTAAATGCATTTAATACGGTACACGCGGTATCAAGTGCATTTTTTTGTGATTTAATTCCAAATTTATTTTTGAACCGTTCACGGTTAAATTTAATATACCAATTTGTTAAATTTTCAATATAATCTAACAACAAATACAATACTTTACTTAGTTGATATTCATTCATTAGCCCGTTAATATTTTTTATTAATTGTCCTGTTTGATTCATAATCCAGATATCCATTATATTAGATAGATCTTTAGGAAACTCATATTGATAGTTTGTATACATGTGTACATGTTCAACTACGAACTTATAACAATTAATACATTGAATATATGAACGAGATATTTTTTTAATATCATCTTCATTAAACATTAATGGTTCTGCTTTAACCGCTGGTGATGATAACAAATATAAACGAACTGCATCAGCCGAATATTTGTTAATGACTTCAATTGGATTAACAAAGTTTCCGTATCGTTTACTCATTTTCTTACCATCTTTATCTAATATTAATCCTGTACATAAAACAGTTTTAAACGCTGGTTTGTTAAACAAAGCAGTTGATAGAACAAGCAACGTGTAAAACCATCCTCGTGTTTGATCAAGTCCCTCACAAATAAAATCGTATAAATATTCTCGATTGTCAAAAATATGAGTATTTTCAAATGGATAATGATTTTGTCCCATCGGAACAGCACCACTTTCGAACCAACAATCGAATACATCAGATACTCTATGTAAAACCCCTTTGCCCATTTGAGATGGAATCGTTAAATTATCGACAAACTCTCGATGTATATCGTCAAATTTCTCAATGCCTGTTAATTCGCTTAATTCTTGAAGAGAACCGACACAAATAAGCTCTTCTCCGTCGTCAGATGCCCATACAGGTATTGGTGTTCCAAAATAACGAGATCTAGAAACACCCCAATCACGAATATTGTTTAACCATTCTCCAAAACGGTTTTTTCCAACTGTTTCGGGAACCCAATTAATTTTATTGTTGTTTGCAATTAGTTGATCTTTAATTTTTGTAACTGCAACAAAAAAACTTGAAACTGCTTTATAAATTAACGGTGTATCCGATCTCCAACAAAACGGATAACTGTGAGTAAACTCTTCGGTTTTAATAATAAGTTTGTTAGTTTTCAAATATTTAATTATATCTAGATTCGCATCAAACACATATATACCAGAATAATCTTTAATAATATCTGTATATTTACCTTGGTCGTCAACTGGGCAAACTTCGCCTACTTTAACGCTGTCTATAATATTATTTTTAACACACACTTGAAAATCGTCTTCTCCAAAACCTGGTGCAATATGTACAATACCAGTTCCTACGCTTCCCGAAATATCAACAAACGTGTCACAAATAACACGGAAACAGCCACGTTTTCGATAATTTTCATAATAACTAAACGGTTGTGTATATTCCGTGTCTTTTAATTCTAACCCCATATATGTGTTTATTATTTTATATTCTCCTTCTTTAAATAGTTTAATTTCTGATCCTTCAACGATAATATATTTATTTCCTAATTTATCAATAAGTTCTATGTATTTTCCTTGAGGATGAACACACAACATTAAATGAGCTGGCAGCGTCCACGGTGTAGTAGTCCACGCAATGAAACTAGTATTTTCTTTGTTGATAATCGGAAACTTGACATATATAGCTTTATCTTTCTTATCTGCATAACATTGACCTGCTTCAAAGTTTGAGAGCGGAGTACTACAAGCCGTCGAATACGGCATAATGCGATAACCTCGATATACGAGATTTTTCTCCCATAATTGTTTAAACACGTGCCAAACCGATTCCATAAACGGAGTATCCATTGTTTTGTATGCGGTATCAAAATCCGCCCATCTTCCGATACTATCATATACAGGTTTCCACGCAGTCGAATATTCATTAATCATCTTTTTACATTCGGCGTTATACTTATCGATACCAAATTTCTCAATATCTTGGTTAGATGAAAGATTTAACCTTTTGTTTACAGCCATCTCGCTCGGTAAACCGTGACAATCAAAACCAAGACGATATTGTGTATTAAATTCGTTCATTGATTTGTATAGCAAAATTGTGCTTTTTGCATCACCAACAAGAATGTGCCCCATATGAAGAGAATCACTACTTACAAACGGCGGTCCATCCATAAAATAAAACTTTTCATCATTTTTGTGAACATTATAAACTTTTGCTGGAATTTGATGAGTTTTCCAAAATTCTGCAATCTTTTGTTCGTAATCCATGTTGAATATAAACATAATAAAATATATTATTTAAGGGACTATTATTTCAATTTTTATTGCGTTAAAATTCAATATAAATAATATATTCAATATAATATATGTCTGGACTATACGAACGTAATATAGCTGAAATTAAAATTGAATATACATCGTTTTTAGTTAGTATACTAACACCTTTAATTTATGAGGGTATTAAATCATTATATAACTATTCAGTCGAAGCAGATAAAAAAATCAAAGAACGAAAAGATGGTGATACAAAATATGAATCAGTCGGAGTAATGAAAATTTTTACCGTCATGTTAAAGCAAGTTCCTGCGTTAAGCAATACAGAAATTGAGAAGGAATATGAACGAATTAAACGAGATAGTAAATGTTATGATTGGTTTGATGATCTAGTTAGATCAGTAGTTAAGAGCAATATTATTTTGTTAACATGTGGAGGTAAAACATTAGAAGGAAATTATCAAAAATATCACGAAGAAATAGATGTTAAAAACTTTATACATAATTGTTATATTGAATGTGCTAGAGTAATTTATAATAATCCTGAATTGTTCTATAACGAAGGAAGTCCAATGGAATTAAAACGAAATCAACGTGAAGCTCTAGAACTTATAAAATCTTCTATCACAGAAGCTATACGTAGAAGGTTACCTATGAAAATGATTTTAATAGAATATCTTCAAAATGATTACGTTGCTGATGATAATAAAGCAATGTTTCCAGATGCTGGCAAAGCTAGATATGAAAACGTAAAAGCAATGATACAAAAAGAAAAAGAGATAGAAGCATTACCAATAATCGAAAAAGAAGAAAGATTAGCCAAAGTTAGCGATATTGGACATGATTTAAGTGAAAAATCGGCGGAATCTGAAAAATTAGAACCTATTAATGATAAAACCGATACATCTGTTGAGCATGTTAATTTAGGATTAAATAATCCGAACAAACTAGATGGTGGAGTACACACTGTTAAATCAGAAGCCAAACATATACCCGTTGAAATTACTCCTAGTAAACAAAAAATAGAAGATATATTAAGACAGAAAGCATTTAATTCTAAACCGAATACATCTGACGGAATTCGGATGTTAAATTTAAGCAAAAACAGAGCAACTGATATATCAGATCGAAGCAACTTTATGGCTAAACTACGAAAAGTATAAATAATATATAATAAAATTATTATATATTAACTAAAATTAGTAATGATCATCTTATTAATTGAAGTTGATCCAATTAATGCTTTTGGAGGATCAAGCATGCGAGATTTATATAATATGGCAAATCATTTGTATAAAATTAAAAAGAAGGATGAAATTAGAGCAATATATGTATATCATTTATCTATTCCCCCTATATATAGATTTCCTCCAAATACAATATTTTGCAAAGAAAATTATAAAATCGGCTTTACACAAATCGTATCAAAAGTTCAATCTGGAGAAACTTTATTTTGTATGTTTTCAAGTTATAAATATCAAACACTAAATGAAACAAAAAAAAGCAACACTCAAGAACAAAACGAACGAAGAAAGAACAAAGCAAATTGCAATAAAATATTCGACGAATTAAAACAAATTTTAATACATAATTTGCCAGAAACATGCTATTTTATTGGATTAGTCGATACTTGTTATTCTTGCTCTATGTACGATCTAGAAATGAACTGGAATATTACTCATTGGGATATTATAAATAATGATGATGTAAGCACATGTAGAGCTATATCTCTAGGAGCTTATTTAGATAATCAATTCTCTAGTTGTGACATTAATTTTGGTGGATCTATGACAGTTCATCTAATTGATAACGATTTAATCAAATGTTTGTTTTCAAACTCACATAATGAACTACGACGTATGTATACTATGTTATTAACTATATTCGAAGACTTGAAACAGATTCCGAGCTTACAACAGTAAATAAAAATTTATAATTTTTATTTAATGGTGCACGTTTTATAAATATTACAAAGTAATATTTATAAACCGTACAAGCAAACTTTGCATATGTCAGTCATTTAGAAAAGTAATATATATTATGCTTAATTAAATAATTTATAAATCTATAATATATATATAACGATGGATAAATTGAAAGAACCTATTATTTTTGGATTATTAATAGGAACAATTGCATATGGTTATTTATATTACGAACGTGAAAAAAAAACAGATCCATATGAAAAATCAAAACCAATTAATTTAACAATTCCTATTGTTGTCGCATTAATCGGATGGGTTATAATGTCAAATGGTAAAGGAGCATGTCCTAAAAAACAAAAAAGATTAGGAGCTGTAATAATTCATTCAGATGAACTAAGTCCCTTTAGTGCTAGAATGCCTATGGCAAAAATGCCACGCCCAGACGTTTTTATGGATATTGCTAAATTTCCGTTTTAATAAAATTTAGCAATAATCTTGAACGTTTTATAAATATTACAAAGTAATATTTATAAAACATGCAACAATAATAAAAATTAAAGATTTTTATTATTGTTGAACAAAGTAAGTACAATTGTAAAAATTTATATATATAGATATATAAATGAGTGATGATGAGATTATAATTGTTGAATCAAATACTGTTAATATTAATGATATTAAAATTAACGATAATATTATAATAATATGTGATAATGATAATTCAGACAAGGGGAGCAAAGCTACCCTTGTCCAGAGTTTAGTTTATAATTACATGTATTTTTTCTTTAATATTTATAGGAATGACAAAAAAAATAATTACAACAATGGATGAAGGAGGAATACCAATAAATGCATTACATTTAGATAAATTAGTAGAAGATCCATCTATATGTTTAATAGCTCAACGCGGATCTGGTAAAAGCTGGATATGTAGAAACATACTAGAACAATTTAGAAAATTGCCAGCTGGAATCGTTATATGTCCAACCGAAAAAATGAACCACTTTTATCGTGATACTTGTGGTGTTCCAGAAACATATATATATGATAAGTATACGCCTGAATTAATGGCTAAAATATTGCAACATCAGATTCAAATTCTCGCAAAGTCTGAGAATAAAAAGAAAAAGGGAAAAAGAATAGATACTCGTATTTGGATAGTCATGGATGATTGTTTAGGTTCATCTAAACAATGGAAAAATGATACTAATCTTAGAGAAATATTGTTCAACGGTAGACATTACCATATATCATATATTATAACTTTACAAGACCCTATTGGTATAGGTCCAGAAATCCGCAATAACTTTGATTATATATTCTTATTAAACGACAAAAAGAAAAACAATTTACAACGCATTTATAACAACTATACTAATCCATTTCCAGAGTTCAACGATTTTCGCGAAGTATTTGAACAGTTAACTCAAGATCACAATTGTATGGTGTTAACAGCCGCCAGATCTTCATTAAATGGAAGTAACAATATATTAGATTCGGTATTTTGGTATAAAGCATACGAAATTAAAATTGATAAAATAGGAAGTATACAATATCGTGATATTCATCATATTAATTATGACGACAATTGGGAACATCGAGATCTCAAATTTGATGTTACTAAATTATTAGAAGAAAAACGAAAAACTAAATCAAAAATAGACGTAGTTAAAATGGAAAGTCGTTAATAGTATATTATTTACGGTGTAATCCATCATTATTGATGGATTAATGAAATTTATTACACTTGAGATATGAAATAGTTGTTTATTTGTTCGTTCTTGTTTCTATCATATGAACCAAGTATATCTACCCAAGGATCTGGCAAAGAAAACATTGTTTTAAATATATCAGATACTAAAGCTGGATTCATTTCTTCTTGTTCTAATGTTCTGGGAATATATCTATATATAACTTTTTCTCCGCATGCATATGATCTTTTAGTTATATCTATTGTTATTAATATAACACCAATTATTAATAATATAACTATTATAATGTTCATTATATATGATACATATATAATAATATTACAACTAATATTATTATTTTTTAGAATGCATTTTCATATGCAATTGTTTAATTTTCTCTAAATTTTCTTTAATGTTTTTTACTTCAGTAGATTTCTCAATTTTTTCATGTTTAATAATTGGAACTAATTTTTCTTCTAATTTTTCTTCTAATTTTTCTTCTAATTTTTCTTCTAATTTTTCTTCTAATTTTTCTTCTAATTTTTCTTCTAATTTTTTTTCAGTTAGAATTACTTGATTCTCTTCTTTATTCATTTTTACTTCTCCTGTTTTTAATTTATTTAGTATTGCCTTTTTATCGGACAAACGTTTACGCATATTGACTTTGCGTTGTTCGAGGGCTTCTTTACGTTTTTTATCGGGGTTTGCTGATCGAATCATTGCCTCTTTACGTTCTTCCTCTTCTTTGTCATGTTGATCTTTCTGATCTTTATATGCTTTCATCATATCGTTAAGTTGTTCGTTTGCATATACTTGATCAGACACCTTTTCACGATCATTTGGATTTGGACACCATGGTAACCATTTAAATCCATCTCCTACATATACATGAAAATACTTTTTTTTTGTTTCTTTCTCATCATATAATTTTTTAGCGTGTGCACTAGCAAGTTCATATGTAGGAAATGCACCTCTAAATATAAATCCGTTCAAAGGAGAATCCATTTTAATTTCTTCTGGAGACAGGAATGACACACATATATATTCTTGTCCTTTTATTGGAGTATCTTCATGAAGATAATCAATTTTTGTATATTCATTCATTGGTTATAAGAGATAATAATTTTATATTTTTAAGAGTTTAAACGCTATTATAATATTATTATATACTCGGGACAAATTTTATATTCAAATCACCACATACTAATCTCCATATTTTATCATGTGCTTTTAATTTATCTCGACTTTTTAATAATGGAAAATATGCAGCATATTCAGGAATATCACGCATCATAAACTGCTTATTAAAAATATAAGAATAACTAAGAGAATTAGAACGTCCTATTAAATGTATATATCTTCTACTTGAAATTTGTATTTTAACGAATTCGTTTATTAGTTCATTTTCTAGTTTTCTGCTTATCTCAGGTGGCTTTTTGTTACTAAGTTTGCATATAATATAAACGTTATGTTCGTAATATTTCTGCAAGTTTGTCTTTTTCAAAATTTGCTTCATTTTTATAACATCTAATTTATTATAGTTTTTAATTCGATATTTCTTTAATTCGTTAGTTATACTATCAAATACTTCTTTAGGAATATTAACGGATTCTTTTGCTTGAAACTGTGATAACCATTCTCTATAATGATTTAGCGGTTTATATGCATAAGCTGGTTTTTCGGGAGATGGATCTTTATAACTTGGTTTATCGCTTTCTATTATAATTAAATCAACTTCTCCACAAGTGCTACATACATACATACCTTCTGCTTGAACTAATAATTTTTCACTTTTACATTTTTTACACTCTTTAATCGGAGTATATAATTTTTTTGTAGTTGTCATATGATTACTATCTATCAACGCCAAATAATCATCTAATAATATAGATTTATCTCTAATTTTTATCTCGGAACTATTAATATCACTAACCATTGTTTTTGGTTTCTTGTGATGTTCTTCTTTATTTTTTTCTCGACTTCCGCGTTCAGTTGACCCAATAACCATTAAATTCACTTCTGTTAATTCGCTATTTGGTTTAGTGTCGTCAGTACTAAGACAAAAATATTCAAACACTGATATATGATTAATATTTGTTGTCGATGTTTTGTGATGTTGAGTTTGTTTTTTTAATATTTTAATTTTTTCATCGCTATTTCTAGATTTATCATCTTCGTTGTCCAACATTGTATAATATTCTCCTATTAATTCGCCAGTTAACTCAAAATAGTGTAATTTATTATTGTGATTATTTATTTGTTTTATATCATCTTCTAAATTTTCTATTTGATCTTTTAAATATGAACGCCTTTTAATATTATCGTTTGTATAAGTTGATTTATCACAAGTATTTAATTGATGTAATTCTTTTTTGAACAAATTTAAATTGTTGTTTATTAGATCTAGATTATTGTATTGTTCGTTAAATTTAGTAATAACTTCTCTATGCTTTGAATCAAGGGTCGGAACAATGTTAATTTTTTTACATTTTGCTTGTTTGTATTTAAACGACATATATATTGTTAATATTTCTTATATTTTATAATAAAATGAGTTAAATTGTTTTATTATAATTGAACGTTCGTTTTTAATTGACATGTTTAAGTTAAACATATTATACACTTATTCTTTTTGATATATTATATATATGATAAAAACAAATATTATATAGAGTTTTGTATATTTATAATTTTTATCACAAATATAAAATTTATTTTCTCTCGTCAATTATATATACTAAAATGGGTGGTGGTTTAATGCAACTTGTCGCTTATGGTGCCCAAGACGTATATCTTACGGGCAATCCTCAAATCACGTTCTTTAAAGTCGTATATCGTAGACACACTAACTTTTCTATGGAGACTGTAGAACATTCGCTAAATGGTAATCCGCAATTTGGCAATAGAGCCAATGTAACAATCACTCGAAATGGTGATCTTGTTCACAGAATGTATCTACGTATCGTTCTTAATAAAGTAACCGCTTCTGCTGGTCAATTTGCGTGGGTTCGTCGCCTCGGACATGCTCTTCTTGATGAAGTTGAGGTAGAAGTAGGCGGTTCTCGTATTGATCGACAATTTGGTAACTGGCTTAATATCTGGTATGAACTTACTCACACTAATGAGAAAGATCGCGGATATGCTGCGATGATCGGTGACCATGAAGATCTCACGACTCTTGAAGGTTCTCGCGGTGATACTGCTAACACGATTAAAGACGAATACACTTTATTCATTCCTCTTCAATTCTGGTTCAACCGCAACGCTGGTCTTGCTCTTCCTCTGATCGCTCTCCAATATCACGAAGTTCGTCTCTTATTCACGTTCCGTGCTCTTGCTGAATGTGTTGTAATGGACCGCAATTTTACTACGTTAACGTCTAGCGGTGCTAGCATGAAGGAAGTTACTTTATTGGTGGATTATGTATATCTTGATTCTGAAGAACGCCGACGTTTCGCTCAAGTCGGACACGAATATTTGATTGAACAATTACAACACACTAATGCACAATCTGTTACTAATCTTACTGGTCAATATCGCCTTGATTTCAACCATCCTTGCAAGGAAATTATCTGGGCGATGATTAACGGTAACTTCGATTCTGGTAAGTGGTTCCTTGCATACACTCACCTTGATAGCTGGGCTACTGCAATCACTGATGCAGCCGAATCTCTTGCTAGCTCAATGTTTGTATTAAGTGCTTATGATGCTAGCACTGGTGCTCCTGGTGCTGGAGACTGGGTCCAAGTAACTGGTGCAGCTGGCTCAAGCAACACGCTCAATGTTAAGAATGGAACTGGAACTGGTAATATCACGATTACTATTGGTAGTGATGTTGACCTCGTTGGTACGGAGGATGCTAGCGGTAACCCGTTAACTAATCCCACATACGAATTATGGGTTCTCCGCAATGCTCTATTGGAATGCACAAATGTTAATCTTGGTGCTAAACTATCAGCTGTAACGATCAACACAACTGGAGTTACTGTTACAACTCACACTCTTACGATCCGCGATCTCAGCTTCCCTATTAGTGAAATGACTGACACTCGTCTCACGAACTCTGACGTAAAGGTATATCAATGGTTCAATTATGGTTTAATGATTGACGGAACGCTCAACCCAGTCAGCACAGCACTTATCCAACTCAACGGACACGATAGATTCAAGACTCGTGAAGGTGCATATTTCAACTATGTACAACCTGAACAACACCACACTCGTACTCCTGCAGATGGAATCAATGTATATTCGTTTGCTCTTTATCCCGAACAACATCAACCAAGTGGTACGGCTAACTTATCTCGTATTGATAATACACTTTTAACGATTTACTTTGCAGATGCATCAGCAGTTGGAGCTGGTGATTCTCCTTGCACGCTCAATTTCTATAACTCATTATCTAAGATATGGATTTATGCGATAAATTATAACGTTTTGAGAATTATGTCTGGAATGGGCGGCTTAGCATATAGTAATTAGTGGATCACTTACCGCACTTATTTAATATATAATATAATAAAAAGCTTTAGTTTAGATAATTAATATAAATTAATTATCTATGTGTTTAAAATAATTATCTATGTGTTTAAAATAATTTCTAGTTCCGCATTTTTAATTTTAATAATCTCTTCATATTCTTTCTTTTTGTTAATATCATTTTCTTTATATATTTTCTTTTTTAATTTAGATATTGCCGAACGTAAGCAATTGATCTCTTTAAATTTTTTATCTCCATATATTAATTTTTGATTTTGTTTACTTTTAGCAGAACGTTCAGCATTTTGTTTTTTAACTTCATCGCATGTTCTTTTAGTTAATGATACACTTTTTTGTCGTTGTTTCATTTGTTGAATATCGGCTGTTTGTCTTTTATATTCTTTTTTGAATTTTTTGATTTCGCTATTTTCTAATTCCATCTGTTCTATTAATTTATTTACTTTTTTTAATCTGTTTGTATCGGTAATATTATTTAATTTTGTTTTATAATAATAAATAGAATCAATATTGCTTATATATATTTTATAGTTATCTTCACCAAATAATAATTTTTTTGTTTCTTTGGATTCTTTCACTTGCAGTGATTTTGTTTTAGGAATTTTCTTTTTAAATATTTGCGTATCTTGTCCTAATTCTCCAGTTTCATCTTCAACATTTTGTTCATCTAATTCATCTGTATTATCATCTTCACTTTTATCTTCATTATCGAATATATCTTCGTCTATATATTCTTCAGTCCCATTACAAATAATATCAAAACTATCTTCTGTCGTCGTTATAATTTCATCACTGTCTTCTGTAATTCGCCTCTCAAGTATACAAGTATAAAATTTAGTTTCGTATAATTTATTTTCTCTTACATGTTCAGTTATTAATTTACATTTATTTAATATATCTTCCAAATTAAATTCACGCTTAAAATAATTACAACCTCCACAACAAGCTTTTAAATTTTCCTCAATATAACCAATTTTAGAATCAACTCGATCTATTCCGTTTTGATGAGTGTCAGTTATTTTTTTACCACATAAATAACAATCATTTATAATTATTTCGTTAAATTGTTCTTTTGTTATTTCAAAATTAATATTTTTATTTTTTGCACGACATTTATATATTGAATAAGATATATTTTTTCCACTATAATCAAAAAAAGCATCTTGATATAATTGACCATCAATTAAATTATTAAAAACTGCTATATGTTCAGCCTTTTCTATAAATGTTCTATAATCAATCGTATTCTTCATATAATTACACAATTTGCAACAACTTACACAATTATCTTTATTATAATCTTGTTTAGAATCAACTCTATCTATACTGTTAATATTATCAATAAACCCACAATAATGACATTCATTACATATTAATTCGTATGATTCTTCATCTGTCAAATTCCATTGAATATTTTTTTTATTAGCCTCTCTTTTTAATGAAGATAATTTTATTTTTGTACTTTGCTTTGCTCTTTCATAAATTTTTTTATGTTTTATTGGATTATTCATTCGCCATTTTGCCATCGTTTCTGCATTTAATCTTCTATATTCATTTAATCCTAATTTTTCTATTTGACGTAATCTATAATTTATCCAATATCTTACAACTTTATCATAATTTTTAATTTTCCATTCTTTTTTCCATTTCTTCCTTGCTTCAGTTTCTTTTCGTTTTCTCAATGGTCTTCGTTTTTCATATTCTCTTTGTTTATTAAAGCAATACAAACATCTCATAGCCTCTTTAAATTGTTTTGTTTTAAACATTTCAAATTCATCCCCACATTTTAAACAAATTAAAGTATAATCTTTATTAGCAATCTGTTGTAAATTATAAATTTTTCTTTTTTGTAATCTTTCCTTCGCTGATATATTAGCAAGTTCATTACATTTATCACATATAATATTGGAATCAATTGGAACTGTATTTTTGCAACCATAATGTGATGGACATGGTTTTAATCCCTGTTTTGCAAGTTCTTGTCTTTTAATTTCTTTATTATAATGTTCTGTACAATAATTAACACCATCTAAAGTTTTTGTATATGGATGGATACATCTCTTTTTATATTGTGTGATTGCTTCACATGGTGGATTTGGTTTTTCTTTTTTTGCCTTACGTTCTTTTGTTATTGTTCTACCCTCTTGAAATTTGGTCGTTAATTTCTTACAAAATTCATTATTATCTTTATGATGTACCTTTTCACATTTTGTACATTGAACTAAAAATGGTAATATTTCATCTACTATTTTAAAATTATATTTTTTTAATTCATCTAATATATGCAAATGACGCTTACATACTCCATCTTGCTTAATGTTTTGTAATCCATTCGTATTTTTCTTTCTATGAAAATGTAAATCTACTTTACATTTATTAGATAAATTTTTTTGTATTTTTGGTTCTTTTTTTCTTTTATTAGATTCTTTTTGACATATTACACATTTTTTACCTATATATTTATATTTATGATGTCTCCAACAATAATCTAAATTAATTAAATCTGGAAAATCAATTATATATTCATGATACTTAAAACAAAAACCATTTATGTCAAGTGGTCCTTTAATTTTACATGGTTTTCTAATATCTTCTTTTCTATTAGATTCGTCTTTAGAAAATCCCTTACACACATTCATAACTAACTATATGCCTTATATTATTTTAAACCTTATATATTCAATTTTTTAAAAAAATTGAACAAATTATAATTTATTAATATATGCATAAAGTGTTTTATTTGTTATGAGTGATACAGATAGTTCTATAAACGATACAACAGATGAATTCGTTCATGGTTTTGATGTGTGTGCCGATGAATTTGGCAGATATACATATTTTAGAGAAAAAGATTGTTTTGGTGATACAGTTTTTATTATAAAACAATTAGCTGATATTTATAGAATTTTATCGCAACATGATATTCATATTTTAAATGATAGTCCTAATTGCAATCTTATTGATGGTGATGGTAATATATGGCTATGTTTCTTTACAGATGGATATAAATGTCTTCTACGAACATTTTATAAAAACAAACAAATTATAAATTTTATTGAAGAATATACAAATAATATTACAATCCCAGAAATTGATTATGATGATACAGATGAGATTAATTTTAAAATAAATATACGCATTCCTTTTAGATTAAAAAATGAATTTGAAACTATGCTAATCAAACATTTTAACACAAAAACAATAGATAAAATATTAGATGATAATTATAAATGGTGGCAATCTGATAAAACAAATTATGACGAACATTCATTAAAACAAGCATTATGTTCAAATTGCAAGAATACAAAAGAAGATATTATTAAAACAAATAACTATTCAAATAAAATAGTTAATATTAATAAATATGTTATTACAACTAGCTCACAAAATAATAAATCTGAAGAAAAAACAAATAAATGTTTAGGTTATTTATTAAATTATAATGGAGTTGATATTGAAGAATTTGAAAAATTAAATCAAGTTGGATATTATCAACATTCTTATATTGAATTTATTACAAATGAAACTAATATGAACAAAATTTGGAATAAGCTAAAAGACAGTACAAAGATTGGAATGTTCAAATGGAATTCAAAAGAAAAAATAAATAATAAGGTTGGTAATAAAATGTTAGTTAATAATATTATTTTAGCTACATACATTAAAATGAATAAAAAATTTAAAACTAATAACGGAATGACTAATACTTTAATTCAACAAGAATTTAGTTTTAACGACAAACTACACAAAGAACATTCTATTAGTGTTAACAATGTCAATGGTATATCCTGGTCCATGATGTTAATTGCTAAAAAACACAATTATAGTATAGAGCATATGTTTGACCATATTATTAATGCTTGTAAATAAATCTAATTATTATTAATTGGATTTATCCTAATAATACATATATATAATTAATATCACTTACTATTCCTTCACCCCATTCTGAATTATATATAACCTTTTTTATATGTTTATTTTTTCGAAATTTATATATTAATTTTTGTTCTAAATGAATCGTCTTTTTTTAGTTGGTACTTTACATAAAATATATATATTTTCTATTTGTTTTTCTGTTATATGTTTTATTTAATCTTTCATCTGAATTATCGGTTGCTCCTATATAAAATGGTTTTGTTTTTTTTTAATTTTATACACAAAAATTATATGATGTCGTTATTTTATCATAATCTCTTTGTTTTGTATAATGAACTGGCATTTAATATATGTATAATGAACTGGCATTTAATATATGTATATATCAAATGCATTCTTTATAATAAATTAAATTATTTTTTTCTAAATAATTATCTAATCTTTTTTGTTCTATAATACGTTAGGCATTTGTATAAAAATATTGCTTTTGCTTCATATTCTTTATTTATATTTAATATACCAATTTTATTATATATATCTTCAACGATCTTTTTTTTGTTTATTTAGTTTTTTTATATCATATAAAAATTGATAACATATATCATTATTAAAAAATAATTATATTGGTATATATTAAAGTATGGGAGACAAGATTTTAATTACTAAATTTGAAAATAAATTAAATGATTTATTATATCAAGATAATGATATTGACGATACTAAAATAATAACTGAACAAGATGTTATTAATTCTGTGAGAGAACTAAATAATTATTGGGTCACTAAAATTAAAGATATTAAACAACAATTACATATAGCTACATAAAAACATTTAAATGAAATAAATATATTAAATGATAAGATAAATGATATAGTTGATAAACATACAAAAGATGATATTGAATATCAACAAAATATAGATAATATGATATTATATAGAGCAATTTTAAATAGATTATTTTATTTTTATTGGGATAATTATAAACAATTCATTTACAAAGATATTAATTATTTGAAAATAGCAAACGAATTAAAATATATAAGAAGGTTTAATTCATATGAAAAATATGATGGTGTTAAATTCGCATTAGCGTTTATTAAACAACAAATAAGTAAATTACCAGATGGATTAGATAAAAAACAATGCGAATTATATTTAAAATTAAATGAGCGTTTTCATCCAAAAACAATTACTTCAGATGAGATTAAAACAAAAATAAAATATCTAATAAAAGATAAAGAATTAACACATATTTTCGGTATTGATATATATAACACGGACATTATAAATTTAACTAAACTAATTGATTTAAACAAAGAATTATTCGAAATATCATAAATTAATAATATATATTATTTAATTTTTTATTTTCTAAATATTTATCCAAACCATCTTTTATATGTGGATTAACTGATAACTTTTTATATAATTCGTCGTTTAGCATCATTTATTGCTTTTTTAAATTTAATATAATTATTATTAAAAAATGCTTCTATTATATTAATTTTATAAAACGTTCAACCATCCTTAATAATAATTAACATGATTATTTTATAATTATTATGTTTACATAATTTAATTTTTTAAATTAATTATATATCTATAATATTAATTATAGATATATTTTAAAATTTATCTTCATTTAGTTTTATTTGTTCCTCAATAAAATTTAATAATCTATGTGTTAAATCATGTGTTAATATATCTTCACTTTTAAGCTCATTGATACATTTATACATTTTATCTATTATTTTTATATTAGGATGAAAATTATGATTAATTTTTATAAATAATTTACATAATTCTTTATCATATTCAATAAAATTATGTATAACAGCTAATGAAAATTTTATACTATTTTCTTTTATTAAATCTTTTTTGATTAATTCAGGTGTATTTATAGCCAATATATTATAATCAATATCATAATTAATTAAATGTAAATTGTTATTCCATAATATATTAAATAATCTTAATAATATTTGTCTAATCAATATGATATTATTTAAATATTTAATATCATTCTTTTTGTTATTATTTACTTGTATATTTAATTTTTTAATTTTTGTTTTTAATTTTATTGTTTCAGTATGAAATTCTTTTTTGGTTTGTTCCATATGAGTTGTATATTCTTGTTCGAATTTTTGAAATCTTTCATCACATTTAATTTCCATTTGTTCTATATCATTATTTAATTCGGTTATTTGTTTATTCAGATTTCTAATATCTCTTTTAAAAAATTCACCATATTCAATTATGGATTCATTTAATAAATCATCATTTGGTTCCATATGAGCATTTAATATATTTTCAATGAATATATCTTCATTTGTATTATTACTCATCCTTAATAATAATTAACATTATTATTTTATAATTATAATATATAAATTTATCAATTTGTAAATAAATTAAATGAATTGTTATATCATAATAATAATAATATAAAATGATTCAAAAAGAACAACTGAACGGGATGTTATTAATTCTGTTATAAATTTAAATAATAATATCAAAAATTATAAATAGATACACCTATAAATGATATTAAAAGATTTTGAAGCTTTATAATAATCTAATTATTATTAATTAAATTATTTAATTATAACTAACATTAATATATAAATAATTCAGTATTCTAACCATGGCCACATCTTTGGTAATCCCCTTTGTATTATCTGTTTTTGTAAATTATCATCAATTTGTCGATATTTTTCATCCCATTCATCACGTGTTAAATGTTGTGTTTTTAATTTGTTAACTTGTTGTTGTTTTAATATAGCATAATCAGTATAATTATATAAATAATGCATTAGTATCATTGTATTAACGACGTCATCACATGACATATTTTCTAATGTTCCATTTATATATTTTTCACATAATTTACTATCGGGTCTTAATTTTAACCCATTTTTAGATAATCTTTCAATTAATATTTGTTTTCTTTTTTTACATTTTTCATCTTGAATTTGTAAATATTCTTTTTGTTGTTGATTTTTAATTTCTTCTTTTTCTTTTTTTATTTTTAAATATAATTTTAAACTACCATGTTTTCGTTTTGCAATTTTTCGTATATCTTTTAATAAATATAATATCATCGGATGACTATTTCTATATACTGGATTTCTTATATTCCCACACCTAATATTTTTCAAATCATTCTCATTTAATCCATATTCTTTTTTTGCAGTTGATTTATTAATTACTTGATATTTATAAATATTTTTAACGCATGTATAACACACTGGTTTTTCACGTATTATATGTATATTTTTAGTTTTATTATTACAACACTTGCAATTCATACAATATACAATAATACATAATGATGATTTATTTTTAAATATATTTTTTCATTTTTTATTTATATTATATATATAATGTATTGTAAGAATGATAAAACAAAAAAATATAATGGTAACGAACCAAGTCCAAAAGGTTTAGGATATTGTGCACATGCTGAAAAAAATGGAACTATTAAAAAAGGTAAAGATGGTAACAAATGGATTGTTAAAAAATCAGCAAATAATATATTAAAATGGATTCGATATGATGATAAAAGTATATTAATAACCAAATTTAATAATATGTTAAAGAAAAAATATTTAGAAGGTAAAGATATTGATAATTTTTATAAATTATTACATTCATTAAAAAATATAGATTTAAATATATATTCAAAAATAAATTTACGCATATTCAAAACAAAACCAATAAACATAGGAACATTTTATATTAAAAGTGGACAAATCAAAATAGGAGATGGTTATTTAATGGAGAAATCAAATATGTTAACATATGTACATAAAGTATTAAATGGAAAATGGTATTGTTGTTATTATAGTTGGATTACTAAAACTAGACCAAATATTGCAATTATATCTCATAGTTTGTATCGACCAATTAGCACCAAATTAAAATTTCAAAACGGAAAACCTATTAGTGTTGATGTTGCTAATATAGCTGTAATCGATTATGATACAATACCTATTAATAAAAATGATTTTAAAAAATGGACAAAAATATTATATCCAACAAATAAAACGTTTAATGATGGATGTGTTGTTTCTTCTGGCTGGGGTGATGGTATTTATAATTATAAAATAGGATATGATAATAAAAAAATTGTCCAATTTATTGTTTTCTTTATTCCTTAAATAATAATTAACGTTTAATTTTAATATAACGATTGTTATATTAAAAATAAATTTTATTCTATTTTTAATTCATTTATTAAATCAGTTAATGTACATTCTTTTTGTATTCGTGTTTCGGTATTTTTAATAATAACTACATTTTTGTTAATTTCAGAAGTTCCAAATAGAATCATTGTTTTTATATTATGATCTAAACAATATTCCAGCTGTTTTTTAAACTTTATATTTCGGTATTCATAATAAACTTTAAAATTATTATCTAATAAAATATTTATTATCTGTAGTTTATAATTTATATCTCCATCTATTTGTCCTACATAAATTAGATTGTTTTTAGGTTGTTGATAAATAACATAATACACTAATCGATTAATACCAAAACTAACTCCGATTGCAGAAGTATCTTTTAAATATTTATTAATAAAACTATCATAACGACCACCCGCAATTATTGTTCCAATATCGGATCCAGGAATAACTACTTCATATATTATCCCAGAATAATAATCTAGACCTCTTGCCAATTTATTATTAAATTCCAAATTTTGTATATTAAATAAACAACACTTTTGAAGTAAAATAAGGTTATAGTTTTTTAAACTATCGTCTAAATAATTATTATCTAAAAATTCTTTCAATTTATTTATACATGTTATTCCTTTGTCGATTAATTCATTTTCAACATATTTCCATTCATGTTTATCTAATTTATCTATTGAAGACGATACGGATTTATATAATTTAGGTAATATGTTTAATTTTTGATATATTGCATATAAATTTTGACGATAATTATATACAATTTTATAGTTAGTTATATTAAGTGCTGTTAAAACTAAATTTATAATTTTAAAGATTTCTATTTCAGAATTATATTCACCATAATTTCCAATAAAATCAATATCAAATTGATAAAATTCTCTTAATTTCCCCCGCATAGGTTGATCTCGTCTATATACTTTACCATATTGGTATCTTTTAATCGATTTAATAGAATTTTCTATACAATAACGAACTAAAGGAACTGTCAAATCGTATCTTAAAGATAATAATTCACCGCCTTGGTCCTTCAAATCATATATTAATTTTTCATCTTCTCCATATTTATCTTTTAACATATTTGATAATTCAAAAACAGGTGTATCAAGTGGTTTTATATTTGGATATAATGAAATTATATTTTTAATAGTTGATATGATATATAAAATTTTATCACAATCTTCACCAACATAATCTACACATCCTTTAGCCAATTTAAACGACAAATCTTCAGCCATTTAACCATAATAATATATTATATAAATACTCTATATATCATTTTTTATATAAAAAATAATATATAGAGTATTTATATATCATTTTTTACATAATGGATAAACCAATAAATCACTGTTTAGATATAATAACTACAAATTATCAACCAACAAACACAAGTAATACATTATTAATCTATACAATTAACATGAACCCCAATAGAGAAAAGATGGGAACACGAGTAAATCGATATTCGTCGTAGTGTTATCTATAATTGAAATAAAAGTATGTATA